>Ga0181535_10000395_pt1 | contig 66074 bp, 48 predicted proteins | sample PEATcosm2014_Bin_44_FD_119774 | JGI IMG/M metagenome (GOLD analysis project Ga0181535, IMG submission 119774) | Peatland microbial communities from MTU Mesocosm Facility, Houghton, MI, USA - PEATcosm2014_Bin17_30_metaG | ecosystem: Environmental > Terrestrial > Soil > Wetlands > Peat | place... | reverse complement strand
GCCTCTGCGTTCTGCATACGTAATTGCATCCGGCCGCGGAACGCCCCACCTCTTCACATCCTCAGCATCTTCTTGTGTTGGAATCAAGTCCTTTTTCAGGATCATCTTGTATTGGACAATTCTAGGTGCCTCCCAGTAGCTCGCATGTGCCATAATTTTCCACAGCGGGAGGGCGGAGATGTCTCCTCGAGGTCGAACACGGGCGATCGTCGTCACGGCCGCCGCGATTCTACTGTTTCCGGCGTTCAGCCAAATTCCGCCCACCAACCCACCCAACACGGGAACCGGCTCGAACGTGCCCTGGCTGCCACCGGGCGGTTCCACGAACGGAACCCCCAACACCAACGCGAATCGAGCGGCGGAGCCGATCACGGTGACGGGCCGCGTCATGCTGGACGATGGCATGGCGCCCGCCTCTTCCGTGGCCATTGAAAGCGTGTGCAGCGGGATTGCGCATTCGGAAGGCCACACGGATGGCAGGGGTTATTTTTCCGTCCAGGTGGGCCAGACCACACAAGTGACGGGTGACGCCCGCGACACACGGGGGGACTTCAGCCAGACCATTCCGCACACCTCGTCGCTCGGCAACGGATTTGGCGCGAACGATCGTTTCGCCGACTGCGACCTGCGCGCGGCGCTGAGCGGCTATCTTTCGCAGGCCATCAACCTGGCGAATCGCGGCCCATTGGACAACCCGGATGTGGGCGTCATCCTGCTACATCGGATCGGCGAATCGGACCGGGCAATCACCGTGACCGCCACCACCTTGAAGGCTCCCAAAGCGGCGCGCACGGCGCTGCAAAAGGGGTTGGACCTGGCGAAGAAGAACAAGCCGGAGGAGGCGATGGTCAGCCTGCGGGAGGCCGTCAGACTGGACCCCGAGTTTGCATTCGCCTGGAATGAGCTGGGCAAATTGCAAATGGCGAGCGGCCAGGCCGTGGAGGCCCGCCAGTCCCTGGAGTCCGCCGCCAAAGCCGAGCCGCGCTGGCCCGAACCCTACCTGCATCTCGCGCTGTTAGCGGCGCGCTCCGCGAACTGGCAGGAAGTAGCCGGCGTTACCGATCGGCTTCTGCAATTCGATTCCTTCGAATACCCGCAGGCTTTCTTCTTGAACGCGGTGGCCAACTATAACCTCAAGCGTCCGGAGGCGGCCGAGAAGAGCGCACGTTCGGCGGAGAAGCTGGACGCGCGGCATCAATTTCCGCAGATCGAGCGCCTCTTGGGCGCCATCCTCGCCGAGAGCCGGCGCTATGCCGAAGCCGCCGATGAGTTTCGCCACTACCTGACGCTGGCGCCCGGCGCCGCCGACGCTCCCGCGGTCCGGCAGCAGTTGGAGGACTTGGCGAAGTTGGCGCCCGGGTCCTCACAGGCGGCCGGCAAAGAGCAGCGGTAGTAAGCGGCAAGCGCGCTCGATGGGTTACGCTGACGGTGTGTGTAGCGAGGCATGGCGCATGAACAGACGCAGATTTCTGAAATCGACCGGCGCGGGCGGAGTCCTGCTGCAGGGCCGCAGGGGGAACGCGCAGGCGCCTGCCGCGCCGCGGAACGTTTATCCCGGCGTGTGGAAGTTCAGCTTTGGCGCGCCCGAGAAGATTACTCCGGTAGCCGCACGGCGCTATCCTCCGGCTGAATCTGGATTCGCGAGCCTACCCGGCGTTGAAAAATGTCCGGTGGCCGTGAGCGCCTCCGCATCCAAACGCGGCTACCTGGTGCGAATCCCGCTTGCGCCGAACGAGATCGTCTATGGACTCGGCCTGCAATTGCAGTCCACCATGCAGCGTGGCGCGAAAAAGAAGCTGCGGGTAAATGCGGACCCGCGCATGGATTCGGGCGATTCGCACGCGCCTGCGCCGTTCTACGTCACCACCGGCGGCTACGGCGTGCTGGTGGATACCGCGCGGTACGTCACGTTCTACGGCGGCAATAAGGTGCGCAAGGGCGCGCAGGCCGCGAGCGCGCAAGCGTCCGCCGCCATCGGGCAGGACGCCTTGCCGGCGGCATACCGCAATTCCCGGTTCAGCGAAGCGACCGAAGTCATGGTGGAAATTCCTTCGGCGGAAGGCGCCGACGTGTATGTTTTCGGCGGCCCGCACATGCGGGAAGCGGTGCAGCGTTACAACCTGTTTTCCGGCGGCGGCGCCCTGCCTCCGCGATGGGGGCTGGGCGTCTGGTATCGCATGGAGAGCACCTACGCGCAGGACGACGTGGTCAAACTCGCCACGGAATTTCGCGACCGCCGCATTCCCTGCGACGTGATCGGGCTCGAACCAGGCTGGCAAACGCGCTCCTATTCGAGCACCTTCGTTTGGAGCGCCAAATTCCCCGATCCGGCGCGGCTGGTGAAAGACCTGGCAGCGCAATCGTATCGTCTGAACCTCTGGGAGCACGCCTTCACACACCCCGATTCGCCCATCTACCAGGCGCTGTTGCCCTATTCGGGCGATTATGAAGTCTGGGGCGGAGTGGTCCCCGATTTCCTGGGCGCGGAAGCCCGGCGGATCTTCGGCGACTATCACGAGAAGGAACACATCGCGCTGGGAGTCTCCGGCTACAAACTGGACGAGTGCGACAACTCGGACTTCACCGGCAATTGGTCGTGGCCGGAACTGGCGAGCTTCCCTTCGGGCGCCGACGGCGAGCAGATGCATTGCCTCTTCGGGCAGCGCTATCAGGACACGCTGACGAGCGTATTCGACAAGCGAAAGGAGCGAACCTACGGACTGGTCCGCTCTTCCGGCGCGCTGGCAGCGCCTTACCCATACGTGGTCTATAGCGACCTTTACGACCACAAGGAGTTCATTCGCGGCGTTGTCAACATGGGCTTCTCCGGGTTGCTCTGGACCCCGGAAGTGCGCAACGCCAACGACGCGGAAGATCTGATTCGCCGGCTGCAGACGGCGGTACTTTCGCCCATGGCGCTGATCAACGCCTGGTACATCAAGAATCCGCCCTGGAAGCAGGTAGAGCGCGCCGCCAATAATGCCGACCGGCTGAGTGCGGACTGGGAGCAGGTGGAAGCCAAGTGCCGCGCCGTGCTGGAACTGCGCATGAGGCTGATTCCGTATTTGCACGCCGCCTTCGTCAAGTATCGGCGCCAGGGATTGCCGCCTTTTCGCGCCGTCGCGATGGACTATCCGGATGACCCGGAGACCTGGGGTATCGACGATCAGTACCTGATGGGCGAATCGCTGTTGGTGGCCCCCGTGGTGGCTGGCGAGGCCTCTCGCAACGTCTATTTGCCGGCGGGCGACTGGGTCGATTTTTGGACCGGCCGGCGCTTTACAGGCAAGCAACGCATCCGCATCGACGTGCCCTTGGAGCAGATCCCGCTCTTCGTGAAGGGAGGCTCCATTCTTCCGCTGGCCGAAGTTACGGCGCACACCGCGGACGCCGCCAGTTGGCGGCTTCACGTGCAGGTTTACGGCAATAATCCGGCGCCGGCGGTCCTGTACGAAGACGACGGTGCCTGGGATCCCTCGCTCAACGAGGTGACGTTGAGTTGGCAGGAGCGAGTGTCCCTGAAGCGTGCCGGGAGTGGAAGCGGACCTCACTACGAGGTCGCCGAATGGAAACTCGTGGGCTGATGCGGGATCGCAAAATGAGATCCCTTGGGGCAACGCTGCTGGCGGCCCTGGCCGTCTGCGCCGGGGCGCAGCAGCGCTTCGCTTTTGTTCACCCGGGGCTGCTCGAGAACCGGCAAGATCTGGACCGTATGAAGCGCGCGGTGGCAAACCGCGAGGAACCCATTTTCGCCGGCTATGAAAAGCTCCGCGCTCATCCGCAATCGCAGGCGGACTATGCCATGCGCGGGCCCTTCGAGGAAGTCGGCCGCAATCCCAATGTTCACTCCGGCGAATTCGACCAGGACGCCAATGGCGCCTACCAGAATGCGGTCCTTTGGGCGGTGACCGGAGACAAGGCCCACGCGGTGAAGGCCATGGAGATTCTGGACGCGTGGTCCGCAACGCTGAAGCGAGTGTCGGGCGCGGACGCGGTCTTGATGGCCGGTCTAGGACCGTTCAAGATGGTCAATGCGGCGGAGATCTTGCGCTATACCGGCGCCGGTTGGCCCGAGGCCGGCGCGCAACGCTTCGGGAAAATGTGCCGCGAAGCCATCTATCCCGCGTTGAGAGATTTCGCGGAGTTCGCCAATGGCAACTGGGATACCGCGGCGATCAAGACGATGCTCGCAATGGCCGTCTATCTGGACGACCGCGCCATGTTTGAGCGCGCCCTTCGGTATTACGTGAGTGGCGCGGGAGACGGGCGCCTTACCTACTATATTTACGAGAACGGCCAGAGCCAGGAGAGCGGACGGGACCAAGCTCACACCCAGCTCGGGCTGGCTCACCTGGGCGACGCATCGGAAATCGCCTGGCGCCAGGGGCTCGACCTATATGGCTACGCGAACAACCGATTGCTGGCAGGTTTCGAATATACGGCGCGCTACAATCTCGGCCGGGACGTTTTCTTCACACCGGACCTGGACCGGACCGGCATGTATGCTCACAGCGTCATCTCGCCGCGTGGTACCCTGCGCCCAGTCTATGAAGAGATTTTCAACCACTTCGTGAACCGCGCAGGGCTGGTTGCGCCGTTCCTTTCACAAGCGGCCGCGGCGGTACGCCCAGAGGGCGCCGCGCAAGGGGCGGACCATACCGGCTTTGGCACGTTGTTGTTCACTCGCGGCCGTGCTCCGGATGACCTGCCTGCTTCCTGCGCGCCCGCCGGACTGGTGGCGCAGGCTGCCGCCGGCGGAATTCGGCTGACGTGGATTGCGATTCGTGGAGAGCCGCGTTACGTCGTGAAACGCGCCGTGGCCGGAGGGACTTTCCGCGCGATTGCGAGCGGCCTGGCATCCCCCGAGTACCTGGACGCGAAGGTCAAGCCCGGTGAACTGTACCGCTATGCGGTGGCGGCTGCAGACGGCCCGGATTCGCAGGAGATCGAGATGGCCGACGGCCTGCGCCCCGGTTGGCGGCATCTGGATATTGGAGCGTCGACGCCCGGTTCGGCTGCGTTCGACGGAGAGCAGTTCGCCGTGGAAGGAGCCGGCCATGGCATCGGCGGCGCGAGGGATGAGTTTCATTTCGCATTTGCTCCGCTACGCGGGGACGGCGCAATTACCGCGCGCTTCCTGCCGCAGGTGGCCTCGCAATCCGCCATTTTCGGCCTGATGCTCCGCGACGGCCTATACGAAGGATCCCCGCAAGCGTCGCTGCTGGTAGAGCGCTCCCTCAGCGCACCGGCGGGCAGCCGTGGCGCCTGGCGGACGAACCTTGTGGTCCGGCGCGCGCCCGGCGAGAGCGCGTCTACGGTCGCCGGCGGACCGAATCTCACGGCCCCGTATGTGACCTATGGCCGCTTGATGGAGCCATATTGGCTGCGCCTGGAGCGCAAAGGAACGCTTGTGATGGCCTCCGTTTCGCCCGATGGCGAAGCTTGGGTCAAAATCGGGGAGGCGGCCGTCCCCATGAGGCCAAGTCTGTCGGCCGGCCTCGCGGTGTCGTCGGCGCTGCCCACGGTGACCACGCTGGTGCGGTTCGACCGCGTGAAGCTGCCGTAGCGCCGCCCCCGGTTGTCTAATGAGCCGCCGGAGCCGCGAACCAGCCGTCCATCAACGCCGTGTCGAGCCTCTGCGAAGGCCGGAAGGACTGCGAACCCACGTATGCGTATAGGCTCCTCACCAATTGCCGGGCGGCGGGTTGCTTCTCCATGATGCCGGGCAGGTCCATGGTGCACAGCAGCAGTTGCCCGCCGCCTGCCTGGGCCTCCAGCAGATTGCCCAGCTTGTCGTTGCGCGCGAAGTTGTCAATCACCTGCACAATCGGCCGGAAGGTCGCGGGCGTATTGTTGAGGATCAGCGTGCGCGAGTTTTGGATCAGGTCCCACCACTGCCAGTTGCTGTAGAAGTCGGTGGGAAACTGCGCGAACGCCGGATGCTTGGGGTCGCACAGGATGCCCATGGTGGCCGGTTGACGGTTCGGGAACCAAACCGGGCTCCAGAAGACCGGCAGGAACTTGCCTGGCCGCGACTGTGCGGCGTTCAGGGATTCGGGGAACAGAATCACCTTCTTGCCGGCCGCCAGCGCCGCCTTGGCCTCTTCCCATTTCCGCGTGACCAACACGCCCGCGGGCGCCGCCACTTCCGAGGCTGGAGGGTAAACCCAGATCTCCCACTCGTTGGCGAATTGGGTCCCCTTGAGCGAGACCGTTACCGTGAGCTTCGCAGGCGCCGCGATTTTAGCGAGTGACGCGCTGAATTCGCCGGCGGACGTCAGCTTGCCGGTTGGAAAGCTCAGCGCGGTCAGCGATCCGGATGCGGCATTTTCGCCCTTTTCGCCGCGAATGCTCCACAGCGGCTGGGCGTTCGGCAGGTCTTGCGGCCCGAAGTGGGCGATATCGATCCGCGCCTTGAAGGTCTCGTCCGTCGTGTAGGTCCGCTTTGTCATGCGCAGCAGCGGCACGGTCGGTCCACAGTACTGGCGGTGCTTCTCCGGGGCGATGAATCCCTTGGATTCCCAGAACGGATCGAGAATGCCGATCAGCGCCGTGCCCTGGCCCGGATAGTCGTGCAGGTCGAGCAGCGAAAATCCCGTGTGCCCCGGCGTACGCATCAGCAGTTCGATTTCTTCCTTATAGAGCAGCACGGCCTGCATGCCGGTGGCCTGGACGAAGCGCGGCGCCAGATCGAGCATGTGCTTCGCCGCAAGGTCGTCGCGCACCAGTTCGAAGTTGGCGGCCTTCAGAACGCCGGTATACTTCTTCATCTCGTCGAAGTTCGGATAAAACGTCCACTGGCCGATCTCGTGGCCGATCAACGGGCGGTCCGCCGTAGCCACGATGTCGCCGAAGTCGAAGGCTGTGCTGGTTCCCTGGACTCCCCGCGGCCGTCCGCTCTCGGTGAACTGGCGGTTCGCGGTCACCTGGGCCGAAGAGGCCGACGAGTACAGGCGCCGCGAGTCTTCCTCGATCAACTCGCCGACCCAGCGCGATAGCAATTCGTCCGGCCCGCCGTATTCGTTGCCGAGCGTCATCAGGCAGAACGACGGATGGTTCCCGTACGTGTGGACGATTCTTAGCAGTTCCTGTTCCACAAAAGCGTCGCGCTTCGCATCGCCGCCCACCTGGACGTTGGCGATGGGGCCTTCCGTCTGGATCATCACGCCTTCCAGGTCGGCCGCGGTGAACGCGGCATCCGGCGGCGTCCAGGAGTGGAATCGAATAAAATTCAGGCCGTAGGACTTCAGCACGCCGTAGATCCGCCTCCACTCCGCGATGTCGGTGGGTGGATAACCGGTGCGCGGAAAGATGCCGCACTCCAGCGTTCCACGCAGATACAGGGGCCTGCCGTTCATGACGAATTGAGTGCCGCGAGTCGTAAGATCGCGCATGCCGAACGTAACGGTCCGGCTGTCCGAGAAGGCCCGGACGGCAGCCTTCGCCGATAAGGAGACCGTGAGGTCGTACAGGTTCGGGGAGAACTCATCCCACAGGCGCGCGTTCGCGCCCATCGGCAGTTCCGCCGTGACCACGCTGCCCGGTCCGGCCGCGGTGAACTCCACTTCGCGAACCGGACCCCTGGCTCCAGCCGGATGCCCCGCCGCACTGAGCGTGAGCCTTCCGCTGACCGGCCGGCCGGTGACGTTTTCCACCGTAATGCGCACCCTGGCCGTCTTGCGCGCCACATCCGGATACACCTCCACGTCGTCGATGGAAACCGGATCCTTCGCGCGCAGTTCCAGTTTGCCGATCAAGCCATTCCAGTTGGTCTGGGTGCCCTCGTAGTTGATCGACACGAACCGCCCCAGGTCGATCTTTTTGGTGTTGTCCACCAGGATGGTGAGGCGATGCCGCCCCGCGGCCAGGCCGGCCGGCAATTCGTAAACATGCGGTGCGATCAAGGTGTCCCGCGTGCCCGCGTCTTTATCGTCCACCCAGACATGCGTGTCCCAATGGACCCGTTCCAGCGACAGCAGGATTCGTTTGCCCCGCCACCCCGCCGGAATCTCGATATCGCGCTGATACCAGGCCTGCCCTTCGTACACATTGGGACGGTACAGGCCGTCGAGCGAGGGCTTGGCGGGGTTAGGGATTCCGGCGTTCGCCTCATCCGTAGATCCCGGCAGGGAAATCGTCTGGGGCAAGTCGCGCTTGAAATACTCCTTCTGCAGGCCCTCCTTGTTCGGATCGAGCGCGAACCGCCATTGCCCCGCGAGCGATACCGTTGCCGCCGGCTCCGAAGCGGCCCACGCGAGGCTCGCGCCCGTCAATGCCCAAGCCGCAAGACATCTTCGCAGAGTACGTCGCATGACCATCTCCTATCGCCAGTCTGATGGTAACCCGCTTCTCGGGCGGAATCACCAGAGGCCAATGGCTTTCCACCAGAGCGGGCCGGCGCCAAGCCAGATCGCGACGTTGACCAGGGAGATTCGGAATCCGATCTTCCACCAGGCGCCGGGCGGCACGTAACCGGCGCCGAAGAAGACGGGCGCGGAACCCGTGCCGTAGTGGGTCATCCCGGCGTTCAGACTGGACAGGTACGCCAAAGGGAGAGCGGCCATCATCGGCGGCGCTCCTGCCGCCAACGCCGCCGCGAAGAACGCGGGATAGAGCGCCGTCACCTGCGCCGTCATGCTGGCAAACAGGTAGTGCACGTAGAAGTAGACCAGCGCGAGCGCGGCCAGCGCAACACCCCATGGCCAGCCGGCCAGGCGCGAGAACAAGGCTTGGGACACCACTTTGACGACGCCGCTGGAATTGAGTTCGTCGGCCATCATGATCAGCGGCGCGAACCACATCAGCGCGTCCCATGCTCTGGTTTCGCCCAGCAGGTCCTCCCAGGTAAGGATGCCGAAGATCAGTTGCGCCGAGACCCCGGTCAACGCCACGAACGCATTCGGAACGCCGTGCCACGGGGATGTCACCCAGCCCGCCATCACTGACGCCAGGATGCCGACCAGGCCGCGTTCCCGGGCGCTCATCGGCCCCATTTCTCGCAGGCGCTCGATGGCCAGTGCGCGGGCCGCCTCCGTGTACCGGATTTCTGGTGGATGCCAGCGATAGATGAGATACGGGACCAGAACCAGGGAGAGCGCCGCGGGGACGCAGGTCCCGGCGAGCCATCCCAGCCATGTGATGCGCACGTGCCCGATTTTCCAGGCGAAATCGGCGATCAGCGGGTTCGCCGCCATGCTGGTCAGAAACACCGCCGAAGCGATGTAGTTCCCGTGGAATCCCACCAGCATTAGGAACGATCCGATGCGCCCCGCCGTCGGCCCCGGCTCTGAGCCGCAGGCCTGCGCCAGGCTCCGCGTCACCGGATACACCACGCTGCCCCCGCGCGCGGTGTCGGAAGGCACGAACGGCGCCAGAAGCGCGCCCGACGCCACCGCGGAATAGCCGAGCCGTAGCGAACTCGATCCGAACCGGCGAATCAGCAGGTATGCGACGCGCATCCCGAGCCCGGTCGCTAAGATGGCGCGAGAGAACAGAAAGGCCGCGAAGATCAGCCAGACGGTCTGGTTAGCAAAGCCGGACAGCACGCGCGCGGCCGGCACAGCGCGGGTGAGCGCCGCCAGCGTCATCGCCAGCAGAACACTCACGCCCATGGGCGCCGGCCGCGCCACCAGCGCGACGACGGTCGCCAGGAAGATCGCGAGCAGGTGGCGCTGTCCCGCGTCGAAGCCCGGCACGGGGAAGAAGTAGAGCAACGCGCCCGGGAGCAGCACGGCTCCCCAACGCAGGACGGTGAACCTGTCGATCGCCATCGGGGCCAGACGTGTATGGTACCGCGAGAAACGGAGAGCGATTGGCAGCCGCGCCTGAGAGACGTTAGAATCTTCCGTTATGAGACGACTGGCAATGGGGGCCGCTGCCTTGGCGGCGTGTTTCACCGCGGCCGCGCAACGGCCGGACGCAACCAACTACGACGAAGCCAAGGTTCCGAAGTACACGCTTCCCGATCCGCTGGCGATGCGCAGCGGCCAGCGGGTTCGCGACGCGAAGATATGGACCAGCCGGCGGCGGCCGGAGATCCTCGAACTGTACCGCTCCGAGGTGTTCGGGCGCAGTCCCGCCAAGCCCGCGAAGCTGGATTTCGATGTCGCTTCGGTGGACAAGGCCGCGCTCGGTGGGAAAGCGGTGCGAAAACAGGTGACGGTGTGGTTTGCCGGCAAGAACGGCGGGCCGAAAATGGATATCCTCATCTACCTGCCGGCGGGCGCTAAGAAACCGTCGCCGCTGTTCCTGGGGCTGGGCTTCCATGGCAACGACTCGGTGAGCCTGGACCCGGGCGTCAAGCCGGGCGAGGAGTGGGCGTCCGACCCGGTAACCAAGAAGATGGTGAAGCGCACGAATGCGGAGAGCGCACGCGGCGCCGCGGCCGACCAGTGGCAACTGGACATGATCCTGGCCCGCGGCTATGGGCTGGCCACCATCAACTACGCCGACATCGAACCGGATTTCGACGGCGGCCTGCCTTACGGCATTCGCCCGCTGTTTTTTCGCCAGGGACAGACGCAGCCGGCTCCGGACGACTGGGGAGCCATCGGCGCCTGGGCGTGGGGCCTGAGCCGCGCCATGGATTATCTGGAAACGGACCGCGACATCGACGCCAAGCATGTCGCCGTGTTCGGACATTCGCGGCTGGGAAAGACGGCGCTCTGGGCCGGAGCGCAGGACACTCGCTTCGCCATGGTCATCTCCAACGAATCCGGAGAGGGCGGGGCCGCCATCAGCCGGAGGGACTTCGGCGAGCGTACGGCGGACTTGAACTTACATTTCCCGCACTGGTTCTGCGGGAATTTCAAAAAATACAGCGGCCGCGAGGACGAAATGCCGTTTGACGCCAATATGCTGCTGGCCCTGATTGCGCCGCGCCCGCTTTACGTGGCGAGCGCGGAGGGAGACCAGTGGTCGGATCCGCGCGGCGAATTTCTGGCTGCGGTGGCCGCCTCGCCGGTGTGGGCGCTTTTCGGCAAGCAAGGGATCGGCACGGACCAGATGCCGGGCAACCACCAGCCGATCCAGCACACCGTGGCGTATCACATCCGGGCGGGGAAGCACGACGTAACCGCCTACGACTGGGAGCAGTACCTGAAATTCGCCGACGCGCAGTGGCAAACGAAGTAACCCGCTGGACTTCCTATGACGGTAAAGCGTGCACGCCCGATTTTCGCTCTCCTGCTCGGCTCCGTCTTCGCATTTGCGCAGCGGGGCCCCATCCCGCAGCAGTTAGTCTTTACGCCGTACCACGCCAGCGGCATTTACGACATAGGTGAAACGGTCGGCTGGACGGTGACCCCCGGCGCCGCGGCGCCCACTTACGCCTATAAGTGGACCATCCGCCGCAACAACGCCGTGGTTCTCAAGGAAGGCAAGCTCGATCTTTCCTCGGGCAAAGACAAGATCGAAATCGCCGGCGACCAGCCCGAGATGATTTACGTCGCGGTCGAAGCGTATGCGGACCTCAACGGCGATACGCCGGCGCCGGACGCCGCGCCCCGTTTCACGGGAGGCAATACAGGCCGCAACAACGGGCTTTACGCCGTCGGAGCCGCGGTCGCGCCGTTGAAAATCGGGATCTCGACGCCGCGTCCCGATGACTTCGACGCTTTCTGGGACGCCAAACTCGCCGACCAGGCGAAGATCCCCATCAACCCGGTCCTCACGCCGGTCGCGACCGACGTGCCGGGCGTCGAGATGAGCATCTTCGCCCTCGATGCGCTCGGTTCCAAAGCGCACGGATACGTGGCCAAACCCGCCAGGGGCGGCAAGTTTCCCGCGCTCATCCAATTGCAGTATGCCGGCGTGTACGCGCTGCCCGCTCACGCCGACGCGCAGCGCGCCGCCGAAGCTGGCTGGTGATCAACGTCGATTCGCACGACAAGCGCCCATCGGATCCTTCCGGCGGCATACCCCGCGATTATCAGGCCATCGGAAACACCGACCGCGAGAAATCGTATTTCCTGAATATGTACCTGCGCGACTCGCGCGCTCTCGATTACCTGTTGACGCGGCCCGACTGGGATGGCAAGACCATCGTACTGACGGGAGGCAGCATGGGCGGCCAACAGAGCATCGCGCTCGCGGGCCTGCGGCCCGATAAGATCACCGCGGCCCTGGTCTGCGTGCCGGCCGGGGCGGATACCAATGGCGACCTTCACGGCCGGAAGGCCGGCTACCCCAACTGGCCGTCGAACAATCCGGACGCAATGAAAACCGCGCTCTATTTCGATACAGTCAATTTCGCTTCCCGAATCCGGGCGGCGGTGATGGCGGGAATGGGTTTCATCGACACCACGGCGCCGCCCGCCGGCAACTGGACGATGCTCAACCAGATTCCCGTTCCTAAAGAGCCGCTGCCCATGATCGAATCCGAGCACGACAATCTCACGCCGGATCGGGCATGCCCCGCGCGCACGTCGGAAATACTCGACGGGTTGGTGAAGGGTGGCGACTTCAAGCCGAGCGGCATCCGGCCTTAGAGGCGACGGTTCGCCCGGCCTACTTCAAATCCAGTTCCAGCACCTGAATGGAATACGGCGGCGCTACGAAAGGAATGCGCTCACCGGTCACGTTGAGCGTGGAACTCACCGGCGCGATGCGCTTTGGGTCGGCGATGGTATTGGTGGCCCAGGTGGAGTTCGCGTGCAGCGTGGTGACGCGGGCCGTATGAGCGCCCGCGCCGAGACCGGGCATTGCGATGGTGACGGCCTGCGCGGTGGAGCTCGCATTCACCAGCTTCAGGCACGCTTTGCCCGCCGAGGCGGTCGCCGAATAGAAGAACCGATCGCCGGTTCCCGTGAGCGACGAGTTCGACGTGTGGTCTCCGAGGCACGATGCGAACATCACCTGCGCGTAGTAGCTAGGCGATCCGTAGCTGTTCATGGCGTCATAGCCGATCAGGTCGGAACTCCACTGCATCCCGCCGGGGCTGACATTCACGAACAAGGGCGCGTAAGAAGCCATTACGACAATGTCGCTGTTGCGTTCCAGGCCCGTCATAAAGGCGGCGTCGCCCAGCGCGGCGCCCATGTTCGGAGTGGGCGATCCTTCCCGCGTGGCCCATTCACCCACGAAGATTCTGGGACCCTTGCGGTCGGTCTGGTCGTAATGCTTCGATTCCTCGAACATGCCCTGCATCTGCTTGTAATAGTGGTCGTCGACAACGTCGGGCGTGACGCCGGTTACGGGGGTGGTGGCGATGGCCTGGATATCCGGATACTTTGCCTTGATTGCCTTGGAAAACTGGGCAAAGCGCCCATCGTAGGTCTTGGCCCGGTCGAATTGATCTTCGTTGCCGATCTCGACGTAACGGACCGTGAACGGCGCGGGATGCCCGTCCCTCACGCGCAGCGCGCCCCACTTGGTTTCCGCGCCGCCAGTCGCATACTCAATCTCGTCCAGCGCCTCCTGCACGTAGGGCTCAAGATCCGGACCTGGTCTGACGGCCCGTCCGTCGAGTGTGTAGCCCGCGAACACGGCAAGTACAGGCTGCATGTGCAGGTCTTCGCACCACTCGAGAAACTCCAGCAGACCCAAACCATCGCTCGATTGGTAATTCCACGGGCTCGGGTGGGTCGGCCGGTCGACCATCGGACCGATGGTCTTTTTCCAATCGTAACGGTTGTTGATGTTGTTGCCCTCCAGGTAATTTCCTCCGGGAAACCGCAGGAACGAGGGCCGCATCGCCGCCAGCTTCTCCATGAGGTCGGCGCGATTCCCATTCGGCCTGCCGTGGTATGCCGGCGGGAACAGCGAGACCAGTTGCAGCCACAGCGTCGCCGGACGGTCCACCGTCAACTCAAGGTGGTTCTCAGCGGAAGGCGCAACCTGCCCGGAGCGCATCTCGAATTTGTACTGCTTCCACTCCGCGCCGCCGACGGAGACGGAAACGCTTGCCAGCGTCTGCCCGGACTGGTTCGCGACGAGCGCGATTCTGACGGGCAAGGGAGCTTCCGATCCGCTCTTGGCATAAAACGAGCCCGCGTACCGGGTGTTCGGCCGCACGGCGAATCCCCAATAGCCCTCGTTCAGGACCCCCGCGCGGCTGTTGGCGTCCGCCTTCGCGACTTCCAGTTTCGCGCTGTTGGCGAGCGCCGTGGACGGCCCGGTCCGACTATCCTGCGACAACTTCGCCGACGCAGTCCCCTTTTCAACCAGGTACCAGTTGAGAATTCCGCTCCAGTCGGAACGGAACGTCCGGTTGCGCACCAGCTCCGCGTACAATCCGCCATCGTAGGAGTAGTTGATCTCTTCCGTCATCAGGCCATATAGCATGGGGCTGACGGCGGTTTTCGGCTGCTTTACGTCGACGGTAAGCGTAGCCGCGGATTGCGCGCGCAAGTCCGCCGTGGCGAGCGCACTCGCGAGGAGCGCAATGGAGCCAACGAATAAACGATTCATGATTTTCATATACGGTCACATGCAGTTCTTGCCAGTGCAAAGATTCTTGCTGAAAAAGGGCATGACATGGTTCTGGAAGCGATCAGCCACCGCGCTGGTGTGGGTGCCGGAATAAATCTCGAACGTGTTGGCGATGCCGTAACTGTCGAGGATGTCATGCAGCTTGCCCGCATCCACCCGCAAGCCGTCCTGGTCGCCCACATCCATCGCAATGGCTCGATACTGCCGCAGATTGCCGATATACTGGTCGACAAACGCCAAAGGCGCATTCGCAGCCCACCTGGCGGCTACATCCGGCTGCGCCACGCCGTCCTTGCTGGGCAGGTCGAGGTAGAGCGGCGGGTTCTTCGGGTCCGGCGACCACGCGGCCGCGGATGCAAGCTGGATGGCAAGGCCGGGCACTTTGGCCGCTTCCGCCGGTGTCTTAGCCGCTGCCAGGGCCGCTTCCGCGGACGGGTTGCCGCCGCGTCCGCCGCCGGCCCGCGCCGACATGCAGCAGGGGCTCATGATGTACAGGCTGCCGAAAACGTCGGGATGCTTCATGCCAATCCGGCTGGCCCCGTAACCGCCCATGGAATGTCCCACCAGGCCGCGGCTTGTCCGCTTCGCGATTGTCCGGTAATGAGCGTCGATGTAGGCCACGACGTCGTGCGCGATGAAATTCTCAAAGTCTCCCGTGGTCACGGAACTGGAATACATCGAGCCGTTGTACACGGTTTTCGAATCGGGCAACACCACGATCATGTCCTGAGCGCCCTGCGCGAAAGCGCCCTCGATGGTTTGCGGCACATGGATTTCCTGTGTCCACTGCGCCGCGCCAATGGAATAACCGTGCAGGGCATAGACAACGGGGTAGCGGCGCGTCTTATTCGCGGCGTAGCCGGGCGGCAGGAAGACGATGACTTCGCGGTCGACGTCGTCGCCTTCCAGATTATGTTCCAAGGCGGCGCCATGCACCTTAATGCGCTCCACCGCCACGGGCTTGGAGCCGGGCACGGGCGGGGGAACTATAGTTTGAACCTGCGCCGCGGCGGACATCGCCAGCCCGAGCGCAATCGCCAATATCGCGAGACTGTCTGTTTTCATCGTCACGTACTCCATCCTAGATCGACTGGGTGGCTGCCGCAACGACGCCGTTTATGACAGGATTCTCAAAAGACACCCCAACGATGCAAGAGATCGACACCTCTAGCAAGTGAACCGCAAGTGCCCCTTGGACGACCGTGTCCAGGCTCGCCGTTCCAGCAGCCCGGCGGAGCTGGCGATGCAAGAGGCGCCAATGAAGAATTTCACGCGAATCACGGTTGAGATGGGTGGGGTGTGTGTGTGCGCCATCTGCGGATTCCAGTCGCCACGGTGCTGCGGCTGTTGGCAGGCGGGCTGACAGAACGTGAGATCGTCTCCGAATACCCGGACCTCCGGGCGGAAGACATCCGCGAGTGCTTGCGCTTCGCGGCGGCTTCGGCGATGGAGCGGGAACTCCCCTTCCGTACTCAGCTTGAAATTCCCGATTGAAAACGCGCTGCCGCCGCGCCTGCCGAACTTCTCCTGTTGGCGGGATTTGACGCAATCCATGTCCGAGCGTACGGGATGCATGCGTCGAGCGACGAGGAAATCCTCGCGAGGGCCTTCGACGAAGGCCGCGTCGTGATCTCGGCGGATTCCGACTTCGGGGCGATTCTCGCCGCTCGGGAGGCTGAGTTCACCCATCGTTCATCCTGTTCCGGGAGCCGAACCTGCTGGTTGCTTGCGATTACATCGACATGCTGCTACCCGCTCTGCCAGTGTTGGAGCCGGAGTTGTTGGCCGGCTCCGTAGCCGTATTTCGCAAGGGCCGTCTGCGCGTTCGCACGCTGCCATTCAGGGCATCGCCCACTTCGCACTACAATAGAAATCATCCATGCCGACAACCGAGATCCGCCAGCCGCCGGTCACCCAGGCTCAGGCGCATTTTGCCGGCTACGCCTGGATGGCGCTGGCCTATAACCTCACCGTAGTCCTTTGGGGCGCGTACGTGCGCGCCACCGGATCGGGCGCGGGGTGCGGCAACCGCTGGCCGCTCTGCAACGGCGTGGTCACGCCGCATTCGCCGGCCATAGCCACCATCATCGAGTTCACGCATCGCGCCATGAGCGTTCTGGACCTCGCAGTGGTTGCGTTGCTCGTAATCTGGGCCTACCGCGCGTTTCCGCCGCGCAGCCCGGTCCGGCGTGGGGCGGTGCTTTCCGCTATATTCCTGGTCACCGAAGCGCTCCTCGGCGCGGCGCTGGTGCTGCTCGATCACGTCGGCAAGAACGCCTCGGCCAACCGCGCGTATTCGCTATCGGCGCATCTTCTTAATACCATGACCCTGCTGGCCTGCCTGACTCTCACCGCATGGCTGGCCGGAGGACGCGCCACGCCGCAGCCGCGGGGCAGGGAAGCCTGGCTGGCCACCGCAAGCCTGGCGGCGTTCCTCCTGCTGGGCGTCAGCGGCGCCATCGCCGCGTTGGGCGACACGCTCTTCCCGGTGCGAACCCTCGCCGAGGGCTTCGCGCAGGACGCCAACCCCGCGGCCAGCGTCTTTCTGCGCCTTCGCTTGTGGCACCCCGTGCTCGCCGGATTGGTGGGCTTGTGGTTGGGCCTGTACGGCCTCTCCTGCGTGGCGCGCCGCCGCGATGTGCAATTGAGCGCCGGCATCGTGATGTCGCTGGTGGGCATCCAACTGGCCGCGGGCATGGTGAATCTGGTCCTGCTGGCGCCACTGTGGATGCAACTGGTCCACCTGCTGCTCGGCGACCTGTTATGGATTTCCCTGGTCCTGCTCTGCGCCGCGATGTTGGCGCCGCAAGCAAAGCCAACACATTTTGGCCAATAATCCTTCTGCTTACGGCCGGTTCAAATACTTGTGATACAGCTCGATCTGCCGGTTCGTCAGTTCCACCTCTTTGCCCTTCATGTAGAGGTGTGAAATTTGGGTCTGGATCTCCAGCGGGTCGCCGTTGGTAATCATCAGGTCCGCCCATTTGCCCTTCTCCACCGATCCCACCTGGTCCGCCACGCCCCATATCTGTGCCGGGTTGATCGTAATTGCTTTCAGCGCCTCGTCGTAGGGCAAGCCGAACGCCACGGCCGCAGCCGCTTCATAAGGCAGGTTGCGCACGAATTCGTTGCCGAACGTGCCCAGCGCGAACTTCACGCCCGCCCGGTACGCCTCCGCCGCCAGCGTGTGCGACGAATCGTAGGCATCGTCCTCGTATTCCGGCAGCGCCAGCACGCGCCCCAGAATCACGGGAATATTCTTCTCCTTCAATTCCGCCGCAACCTGCTTCAAATCGTGCGGGTCCAAAATCACAATCTTGATGTTCTGTTTCCCGGCGAATTGCACCGCGTCGTGAATCGCGCTGGCGCGGCTTGCCGAAATGGCCACCGGGACTTTGCCATCGAGCACCGGAATCATGGCTTCGAACTTCAAATCGGTACGGAAGCCCGGAAGATTCGCCGCCTTGGCCTTCTGGTACACGCGCGCATCGTCGAAGAACTGGTTGATGCTGTCGATCTGCGTTTGGTAAGCCTGCCGGGCCTGCGCCGCCCCGCCTGCCGCCCCGCCCGCCACCGCAGCCGGCGTCGCATCCGGGTTGCCTGTCACTCCGCCCCGCCCGGCGCGCGGCATCGCGGGGAATATCAAATGCAACGCGGCGTAAGGCTTAACCGCCATATCGTCCCAGGTCCAGCCGTCCGTGTGGATCAATGCCGCCTGTCCCGAAATGAATTGCCGTTCCCCGCCGCCGAAACGCCCGCCGCCGCCCCCGCCCGCGCCCGTGCTGCCGGAGGAGGGATACGTCATCACGCTGGTGATGCCGTTCACGCGCACCACCGGAAAATGCTCGCTCGCCGGATTCACTGCCGCCAGCGCCCGTAGTTGCGGCATGAACTGGCCAATCTCGCCCGTGTCCTCCGTCTCGCGCACCGATTCGATTTCCTGCAGCCCCAGTTCCGTCGCCGAATCGATCATGCCCGGATACACCCGCAGCCCTTTGGCCTCCACAATGCGAATGCCCTTCGGCGCCGTTAGCCTGGCGCCGATATCCGCGATCTTCCCATCCTGCACCAGCACCGAAACGCCCTGCATCATCGGCCCGGTCACTGGGTACACATCCGCGTCGCGGATCAGAAACGTGTCGTTCGAAGCCGCGCCGGCCATCAGCGCGCATCCCGCCAGAAGTCCTAAGAGCTTCATACGGTTGGCCTCCTCGCGGGCTGCTGCCGCGTCTGATTCTGCTTCTCTTTCTCAATCAGCTTCTGTCTGTCCTGCTGCGCCTTGATGTTGTCCGCCAGCGCCTTGTCGCGGTCGAAATACACCGTGCCGTCGATCATCACTTTCAAAACCTTCGCCGACGCCGAAAGCGGGTACTTATCGTAGATCGCCAAATCCGCGTCCTTGCCCGCATCGATTGAGCCGACCCACTTGTCCACGCGCAGTTGTTTGGCCGGATTAAGGGTCACCATCGCCAGCGCGTCGTTCTCGGATAAACCTCCGTATTTCATTATCTTTGCGGCCTCTATGTTCATGTGACGCATTAATTCCGCATCGTCGCTGTTCAGGCTCACCAGGATGCCCTTCTTCGCCAGGATGGCGGCATTGTACGGTATCGCGTCCGCAGCCTCCACCTTGTAAATCCACCAGTCGCTGAACGTGCTGACGCCGGCGCCCTGAGCGGCAATCTCATCGGCGATCTTATATCCCTCCAGGCAGTGCACGAACAGGTCGATCTTGAAGCCGAAGTCCTTCGCCACGTGGAGCATCATGAGCAGTTCATCGGCGCGATAGCCGTGGCAGTTCACGATGCGCGTCCCTTGTAGCACTTCCACCAGCGGTTCCAGCCGCAGGTCCTTGCGCGGAGGGATGGCGTTTTCGCCCCGCGCCACCTTCGCGCGGTATTCGTTCCACTCGGCCTGGTACGCCTTGGCGTCGGTGAACGCCTGCCGGATGGTGTCTTCCACACCCATGCGCGTGGCCGGATAGCGGGCCGTAGGCGCCGCTCCGGTGGCCGTTCGCCCCGTCGGATTGCCGGAACGTTTCGGGTTCTCTCCCAGCGCGAACTTGATGCCCGGAGGCGCCCCCTGGAAAATCAACCCCTGCGCGTCCTTCCCCCAGCGAGTCTTTATCGTCACGCACTGTCCGCCCACCGCATTGGCCGAGCCGTGCAGGATGTGTATGGTGGTCTCGCCACCCGCCAGCGCCCGGTAAAGCGCGATGTCCTCGGGATTGAGCACATCCCGTATATCCACCATCGACGAATCCGAGATGCTGCCCTCATTCACGCCGCCATCGGCTGCAATGTGCGTGTGGGCGTCCACCATCCCCGGAATCACGTACTGCCCCGTGGCGTCGATCACCGTGGCGCCCGCGGGCACCATCACCTTATCGCCGACCTCGGCGATCTTGCCGTCGCGCACCAGGATGGACCCCTTGATGGTTCCGTGGGTCACCGTCAGAATCGTAGCGTTCTGGATGGCGACAGTCTGTGCGCCCAACGGCGCCAGGGCGAGCAATGCGGCAATAGCGATTCTCATCGGACACCTCCCTGCGCCGGCGCTTCGGCAGTTGCCGGCGCTCCGCGGCCTCCCGCGGGCGCTTCAGGCGGCGGTATGTATTTCACCCCGTCCACGAACACCATCTCCACTTTCGTGCGGTCGTCGAAAATATCGCCGCGCGTCACTACCAGGTTCCCGATCTTGCCCTTCTCAATGCTGCCCAGCCGGTCCGCTACGCCGTAGATTTCGGCGGGCGAGAGCGTCAGCGCGCGCACCGCGTCGTCGCGCGAAAGACCGGCGTCGATTGCCTTCTTGACCGCTCGCTGCAGGTCGCGCGCCACGTCCACGCCATCCGAGTAGAAGGCGAATGGCACACCCGCCTTCTTGAGCATCATCGGCGCCGATGCCGCCTGGTCGCGCGTCTGCAGCGTGCGCAGGCTCTCCACCAGTTCCGGGTCGGGATCGCGTGGCGCTTCCGGCCATTTCAGACTGACCAGCGCCGGCACGCCCGCCTTCTTCAGCAACTCCACCGCCTCGGGACGAAATCCCTCCTGCATGCCGTAGAGGATCACCGGCTGCTTCAACTCCGCCGCGAACCGCAGCATCCGGTCGATCTCCACCAGACGGTTGGCCGGCAGCAGAATTCGCTTGGATTCCAGGACCCCTTCCAGGGCGCGGTCGTATGCCGGCCGCTCCATCCCGCGCGGGTCGCGCGCATAAGCATCCTTGACCAGCGTGTAGTGGGCCGCATCCAGATAGACCTGCCGGATGTAGGCAATCGTTCCCATGAGCGAGCTCGGGAACCCGCCTCCACCGCCGCCTCCCCTGCCGCCGGTCGCCAGCGCGATGTACTGGCCCGCGCCGGGCGCCACCACCATCTCGCCCGTAGTTTCGCCGGTCAGAAGGTCGAAGATCGCGCCCTGCCCGGCGAAGATGCCGCGCGTCGGAAACGCCACCGCTGTCGTGAATCCAGCCGCGCGCGCCGTAACGATGCGCCGGTCGCCCGGCTGTATCTCATCGGCCGCCTTTAGCCAGCTCGTCGTCTGCGGCCGGTCCTCCGGCCCGCGCGAGGGTGTAGCCGTCGCCGCTGCCCCCGTAGGCGCCGCCGCCGGAGCCGCTGCCGTCGCGCCGCGTCCTCCGCCCGCGGCAGTAGCCGCACCGCCCGGCATACCCCAAGTGCTCAGCCCATCGACCAGCCCCGGATAAACCGTCAGCCCGTCGCCTTCGATCACCGCCGCATCGGCCGGAGCCTGCACATTCTCGCCCACGGCTTCTATCAAGCCGTTCCGAATGACAACCGTGCCCTTGGCCAACACCGGGCCGCCGACCGTCACAATCTTCGCATTGCGTATCGCCACGACCCCATGGTTCTCGGCCGTGGCGCACGCGCAAACCAGAAGCAGCGCCGCAAATAGTCTATGCATAACTGAAGGCACATTATAACCGTAGGGCCACCGATTTGGGCTGCCCGAATCGTTTGTTGGGGCTCTTCCATGCAGGCTCACGCCTTGTATCGGGGCACGGCTCAAGCCCTGCGATCAGAGCTCAACGCTTTGTATCATGACACGGCTTGATCCGTGCCGCGAACGCTTTGTATCAGGGCACGGCTTGAGCCGTGCCATAAGAGGCCAATTGACTATCAGGGCTTTAGCCCCCGGCCGCCGGACTCTTGGCCGACGCTGCTCTCCGTTAACCGGAAGCCGCTGCCGCAGCCCCGTAACGCCGCCGGTCTCCGCCGGCGGTTCCTTCCGTTCGCGTTCGACTAACCGGAAGCCGCCGTCGTCGTCATACCGGTGAGAACCAGCGTCCCTAGCCGCGTTCTTAGCCACCGTGAGCGTTATGCCGGCCCAGTCTCCCCCATCGCCCGAGTTCGAAGCCGCATCTATTAAGCCCAGCACCCCCGGCAGCATTGGCGGTGGACTCAGTCTCTCTCCCGCCCGGCTCCGATTTGTTAATGTATCGCTTAAGTTTTGTGTTCAGATCGCATGGAACGTGAAGGACTTCCAGGTATCCGCCGGGCCCGGTTGGACGGACACCGACCGCTATGACATTGAGGCTGTGGCCGCGAACCCTTTTCACGGCGACGAATATCGGCAAATGCTTAAGGCTCTTCTTGCCGATCGCTTCGGACTCGCGACCCATCGCGAGACAAAGGACAAACCTGGCTATGCCCTGGTCGCCGGACGAAGCGGCCCGAAACTCCCGCCGTCAACAGATGACCCGGATATCATGTTCAGCAGGACCCCCTCCGGGGACACAGCTTTGAATGCCACCGGCGCGTCGCTCAACCAGTTGGCGGACGCTTTGTCATCGGTTCTAGCCGCCACCGTTGTCAACCAGACCGGGATCGAGGGGCGATTCGACGTCTCCCTACAGTTCACGCCCGATCCAGCAGGCCAGCCCCTGGCGACGAAATCCGGCGCACCCGCCCCACCGCCGGACCCCAACGCCGAGCCAGGCTCATCCGTCTTCGACGCATTGCAAAACAAGCTGGGCCTGAAGCTCGAAGCCCGAAAAGTACCGGTTGAGGTCATCGTCATCGACCGCGCAGACCGCCCATCCGCCAACTGATTCTGGTGGCGCCGGCACTTTTGCCGGCGTTCTTCGATTCACGGCTAATTCGCGGAAGGCCTCTCCGCGCTATCGATATCGTAAACCTCTATCGGTAGCTTGCGCGAATCCAGCTTCAGACCCAACTTGTGCAAAGCCGTGAAGATCGTTCCCGACGGCGCCAGTCGGGCAGGACCGCCGGCGTCGTCTGGCTCTTCCACCAACTCGGGATTCTCCTCTTCGAACTTGAGCTTGAAATCGTAGTGACCCTCGATCTTGGTCCCATCGACCACCGGAACCCCGAGTTCTAACCGCAGCGCCCCAGCCAGGATGTCCATCGTTGCGGCGCGCGCCCAAAACTCGCCGCCACCCATCTGAATGACGCCCCGGCTCTCAGGTGGCGCATCGGCCTTCGGCGGCGGGAGCTTCGCTCCATCCTTGTCCACGCTCAACACATAGCCCGACATCGTCTTGTTCTCGCGATGCAGCTTCAGCCGGAACCTGTCCGCCAGCAGCGCCTGAAGCATGACCCTGATCTCATGCGGACTGGAACGAGCGTCCGCCTTCGCGGCAACTGCGTAAAACTCGGCCTGAGCCCACGCCGGACCGCCCACCACCTGATAATCCTTGATTTCGTAAGCTTGCATGACGAGGTCTTTCAGCCGGCCAATGATGGTAAGGCTGTCAGGACCGATTCGGTACGGCAGGATGGGACGGCTCATGTCGGCGAGCTTGACGGACGCGACTCCAAACACGAGCGGAGCGTCGGAAGAAGTTGGCGTCTGAGCCGCGCTTCGGTCAATTCCCGAAGAGCCAAGCCCCAGGAACGCTGCCAGCGCCGCCGTTCCGACGGACCGCCGCACAGCCGGCAGATTCATGCTGCCTTATCATTGCTCTCGTTGAACCGTATTCGTCAAGCGTAAGTTGCCCGCGCTTACCCGGTCTTCGAATACGCCGCCGCAATCTGCTTCTTCAGAAATGCCAGGTCGCGCTCAATGGCGCTCACATCGCTGGCTGGGTGGTAATCCAGATGCAATGAGATGGGCCCCTGAAAGTTCGCGCCTGCCAGGACGCCGCAAAACCTGGGCCAGTCCACCATGCCTTCGCCCAAAGCGCACGGCGTCATCCTCCATCCGCCGCCATCCATCTTGGCCCAGTAGAAGTCCGCGGCCGTAACCATCTTGATGCGTGGCAGCGCCAGCCTGAGCGCCACGGCCCAGCCTTCATCGCCGCCTTCCGCCACCGCCGCGGCAATGTCGAAATCGTACCCCACGGCCCGCGGGTCCATGCCGCTGATGACGGTGTTGGTGTCCCAAACCGGCGCTCCCACGCTGTCCCCGGCCTGGTTATGTAACGCCATCGCCAGTCCCGCCGCGCGGCCCATGCCCCCCAATTGCGCGACGTCGCGCCGCACTTCGGAAAGCCGCGTCATGACATCCCCGTCGCCGTATCTCCAATGCCCTGGCCGGAACAGCGGAATCTTGATGATCCCGGCGATGCCCAGCACTTCGTTGGCATTCGGGTCTTGCGCCGACGTGAGAGCGGTCGAAATCACCGGAACGTCGATTCCCGCGCCGCGCAAGTGCTCCACGGCCCGCACCAAATCGAGCGACGCCATATCCGGCCGCACATGCCCTCCGGCCTGTACCGAGAGGTCACAGCCGTCGAACCCCATCCCCTTCAGGACGGGCGGCAGATCCGCATACTCCACCTTGACCACAACCTGCGAGTAGAGGCACAGTACCGGCGTGGCGTGAGGCGCCGGCGCGGTCTGTAGTTCCGGCCGGGTTTGCGCCGCCGCCTGCGCCGCCGCCTGCGCTGCCGCCGTTTGCGCCGCTGCCGCCGCCACCAGGAATTGCCGCCTGGTGGGGCAGGCGATTCGCCCGCCACTCTGCCCCAGAATGCGTGCTTCTGTTGCGGAGATCATCTCCCGCGTCACCGCCCGGGCGAGCCGAGCCAAATCAACGGAACCGCCGCACCGACCGCCGCTCCGGCGATCAGCGCCACGTTGCCGGCGCCCAGAAACGAGACAAGCAGGCCCGCCAGCGAGCCGATGCCTGCCCCAACCACCGCAATCATGATCCGTTTCGCCATCGTGAACACTACCAAAATAGCAGGGCCCCGGCCCTCACGCGGCGGAAAAAATAGACTCGATCACCGGGTTGAGCGCCTTCCTCAGAGTGGGCAGGCTGACCGGCTTGGTGATCACGGCGTCCATCCCCTCTGCCAGGCACTCTTCGCGCTGCGCATGCGAGGCGTGGGCCGTCAGCGCGAAGATGGGAATCCGCGTGGGATGCTCGCCGCCCGCCCGCCGCAGTTCCTCCTGCCGGATTAGCGTCGTCGCCTGCAGCCCGTCCACCTCCGGCATCTGCACGTCCATCAGCACAAGGTCGAAACTCTCCGCCAGAAAACGTTCGTATGCCTCTCTGCCGTTGCCTGCCAATACCGCGGTCCAGCCCTCACGCCGGATCATCGAGCTCACCACCTTCTGGTTGACAATGTTGTCCTCCGCTACCAGGATTCGCAGCGCGAGCCGCCGTGCGTCCGGGACCGCCGCCGTCTCCGCGATCTCCACCGGCGGTGTGGCGCGCTCTTCGAGCGGCAACTCGAAGAAGAAGCTGCTGCCGGCGCCGGGCGCGCTCTGCGCCGATAGCCGCCCGCCCAGAAGATTCACCAGCTTCCGCGTAATGGCGAGCCCCAGCCCTGTCCCGCCGTATTGACGCGTGGTGGACCCATCCGCCTGGGTAAAGGCCTCGAAAATCGAGGTCAGCTTGGTGGCCGGGATGCCAATACCGGTGTCCCTCACTTCGAATTTCAAGCGGCCCCGTACGCCCGGCGTTACGATCACCTGCAAGCTGCCCTGGGACGTGAATTTGACTGCATTTCCTACCAGATTGGTCAGGATCTGACTCAGCCGCAAGGGGTCGCCCCGCACCCATTGCGGACAGTCCGGCGACACAATCGAATCGAGCCGCAGGTTTTTCGCGCGCACCGCAATGTCGAACGCCCGCAGCGACTCCTCGACGGTCCTTCGGAGATCGAAGTCGATTACCTCGACGGTCATCTTCCCGGCTTCTATCTTCGATAGGTCCAGAATGTCGTTAAGGAGCGTCACCAGGGATTGCGCGGCGTTCTGCGCAATCGAAAGCTGCTCCCGCTGCTCGGGATCCGCGCTCTTATCCAACACCAGGCTGATCATGCCCATTACGCCGTTCATGGGCGTGCGGATCTCATGACTCACGTTGGCCAAAAACTCATTCTTCAGCCGCGTGGCGCTTTCGGCCTTTTGCTTCGCGAAAAGCAGTTCCGCATTGACGCGGTTGCGCTCAGCCACACGCTCCTCCAGGCCCCGCCGGTAGTTGGCCAACTCCTCGTCGCGCCGTTCGATCTCCACCAGCATGGAATTGAAGGACGCCGCCAGCACGCCCAACTCGTCCGAGGACGTGACCGCCACACGGTCCGAGAAGCGGTGCGTGGCCTTAATCCGCTCAGCCATGCCGGCCATGGCGAGTATCGGGCCGGAAACCTGCGACCGGATCGTCTTGGCTCCCAGCATCGCCACCGCCAGGCTGAGAATCGCAATCAGCGCCGCGCCTCCCAGGTACCGGCGCGCCAGCAGACCGACCGGAATGCTCGCCGCCACCGCCAGCGTACCCACTCGCTTTCCGCCCACGCTCACCGGGCGCGTCAGAATCAGGAGATTCCGATCGCGGCGCAGCCCGTCCGGCGGCTCATTTCCAAGGCTGGCCCCTGCGGTTCGCCGATATTGCGCGAAGTGCGCGCCCCGGCTGTCGAAAAGCACCGCGTCCCGTACCCAGTCGTCGGCCCCTAGCCAGCGCAGCGTCTCATTCGCCGTCTTTCGGTCGCCTCGCGCCAGCGCCCCGCCAACTTGATCGGATACGATCTTCGCGATCGCGCCAACCTGCGCGTCGGTGCGCTCCAAAAGGATGTTCAGATCCATCCAGCAGAAGCCCGCCGCGGCAACAATCGCCGTTACAATCCCCCCGCCCGCGATCAGCCCGAGCAACCTTCGGCACAGAAACGAGCATCCCCTCTTGCTGGTACAAGCTTCGGGCGCCTGCCGGTGAATCGTCACATTCCTCTTATCGGCAGCGGCCTTCGGAAACTTGAGAGGCGGATGCCGAGGTATCGCCGCAAGGTGTATGGTGAGGAAAGATCCTCATCGCGGATTGCTCTGCCATGCCCAACTCCATTGCCCGCCGCAGCTTGCTGAAAGGCGCCCTGGCCGGCTCCGCCTTCGGCATCGAGTCCGGCTCCGCCGCCGCCCAGCCCAACATCCTCCATATCATGACCGACCAGCAGCAATGGGCCACCATCGCCGGCCGGTCCCCATGCCGCACCCCCAACCTCAACCGCCTGGCCGATTCCGGCCTCCGCTTCGAGCGGTCTTATACCCCCTCCGCTGTCTGCTGCCCGGCCCGCGCCGCCATCCTCTCGGGTTCCTACCATTGGCATAACGGCGTCTACAACCAGGTCCACTCCCCGCCCTCCGTGCACCGCGACATGAACCCGGACGTCGTGCTCTATTCCAACCGCCTGCGCGACGTCGGCTATCGCCTGGGTTACGTCGGCAAGTGGCACGCCTCCTGGGTGCGTACGCCCCTCGATTTCGGCTTCCACGAAGTGGCCGACCTGGATTCCTGCGACCCGCGCCTCATTCGCGCGCTCGACAACAATCCCGACAAGGTCGAACGCCCCCGCGCCGCGCTCCGCAACGTTCCCGTCCGCCAGATGTCCTGGCCTGGTTCGCAGGCCTTCACCATGTGGGGCTACCGCGAAGGCCCCGAGGAGGGCACGCCCGAGCATTACCGCGCCGAGTGCGCCATCCGCATGATGAAGCGCTTCGCCGCCGCCGGCCGCCCCTGGCTCCTCGAAGCCCATTTCATCCAGCCGCACGACCCCTACATGCCCCTCAAGCAGTACCTCGACCGCTACGATCCCGCCTCCATCCCCGTCCCCGCCAGTTTCCACGACGACTTCCGCGGCAAGCCCGGCCTTCACCGCCGCGAATCCGAAACCTGGGGCAATGTCACCGAAGCCGACTACCGCGCCAGCCGCGCCCATTACTACGCCTTCACCGAACAAATCGACGCCCAAATCGGCCGCGTCCTCGACGCCCTTAAGGAAACCGGCCAGGAGGACAACACCATCGTCGTGGCCACCGCCGACCACGGCGACATGGTGGGCGCCCACCGCATGTGGATCAAAGGCTGGATTCCTTACGAGGAAGCCTATCGCGTGCCGCTCCTGATCCGCTGGCCCGCCCGCATCAAGCCCGGAAGCCGCACCGGCCGTCTAGCCGCCACGCACGACCTCGCCCACACCTACGTCGCCGCCGCCGGCGCCAAACCCATGCCCCATGCCGATGGCCGCGCGCTTCAGCCCCTCTTCGATAACCCTCAAGCCTCCGCTTGGCGCGACCACCTGCTCTGCGCCTACTACGGCGGCGAATTCCTCTACACCCAGCGCATCGCCATCGCCGACCGCTTCAAATACGTCTTCAACGGCTTCGACATCGACGAATGCTACGACTTGCTGGAAGATCCCGAGGAGATGACCAACCTGGTCTTCACCGGCGATAAGCGCCCCTACGTCGACGACATGCGCGCCCGCCTCTATGAGCTGATGAACCAGTTCGACGATCCCTACGGCGACTTGACCGGTCCCACCGCCCCCATGCCCGGCGACCGCTATTGCGCCCCCCGCTACCTCCCTCGCGGCAAGCGCTTGTCGTAGCTGGTGGGGCGGGCCTCCTGGCCTGCCTTCTTGCCTTCTTCTTGCCCTCTTGCCCTGTTGCCTTCTTCTTCAACCCCAGCCGGGTGCTATCCTCTTCAATTACAAGGAACATCCCATGCGACCCCAAATTCTCAATCTCCTGCGCCCCTTAGCCCTGGCTTCCCTTGCCTGCCTCCTCGCGGCCCCGGCCTTTGCCCAGTGGGACGACAATCTCCTCAAGCCCTTCACGATGGACCATCGCGCGGCCGCCGCCTCGTCCACTCCGTCCCCCGTCGACCTCTCCTTCCTTAACGACCGCCCGGCCGGCAAGGACGGCTTCATTCGCATCCAGGGCGGCCACCTGGTGAAGCCCAATGGCCAGCGCATCCGCTTCTGGGGCGTTCACTTCACGGATTGGAGCCCCGGGTCGGTGGAAATTCCCCCCAAAGAGGATATGCCGATGTGGGCCGCCACGCTCGCCCGCTTCGGCGCCAACATCGTCCGCCTCCACTTCCTGGACCTCGCGGCCCCGCGCGGAATCGTCTCCGCCACCGGCACGGACACCCAGTCCTTCGATCCGCAACAGCTCGACCGCCTCGATTTTGAAGTCTCCCAATTCAAAGAGCACGGCATCTATGCCGACCTGAACCTCAACGTGGGCCACAGCTACAAGGCCGGCGACGGCGTGCAGGACGCCAACCGCATCGGCGGCGCCAAGAGCATCACTTTATTCGATCCGCGCATCGTCGAGCTCGAAAAACAATACGCCAAACAGATCCTGACCCACGTCAACCCGTACACCAAAATCGAATACCGCAACGATCCCGCCATCGCCATTGTCGAGATCCTGAACGAGAACGGCATCGGCATCGGGTACCGCGCGCCCACGCCCTTCTACGAAGGCGAGCTCACCGGTCAGTACAACGCCTGGCTCGCGAAGAAGACCACGCCTGACCAGTTGGCCAAGCTCCGCACCGAGGCAGGCGTAGCCGCCGGCGCCGCCGTGCCGCGCCTCACGTCCGCCGAGGTGCAGGCCGCTCCCAAAGACCGCTACGACCTCGAAGTGTCCTTCTACATGGATCTCGAAAACGCCTTTTACCAGGACATGGCCGCCTACCTGAAAAACACCCTGGGAGTGAAGGTTCCCATCATCGGCACCGCCGACCACGGCCACGGCAGCGCCAGCTATCCCATGCTCGCCTCTCTCTCCAAACTGGATATCGTCGACGGCCACATCTATTGGGAACATTCGGCAAATCCGGGTCCCTACAATACCCCCATGGTGAACGATCCGCTGCATTCCACCATCGTCGGTCTCTCGCGCACCACCTTCGCCGGCAAACCGTACACCGTCAGCGAAACCAATCACCCGTTTCCCAACCAGTGGGTCGCCGAAGGCATGCCCATCACCGCCTCCTACGGCGATTTCCAGGATTGGGACATGGTCATCACCTACACCTTCGAACCCAAGCGCGCGGCCGATTGGAAGCCCTACGTCGGCGACCCGTTCGATATCTCTCTCGATCCCGTTCGCATGACCGAGTTCGCCGCCGGCGCCCTGATTTTCCGCCGCGCCGATGTCGAGCCTGCCCGCAAAATCGTCGAGAGAACCTATTCCAAAGATCAGGTGATGGAAAGCAAGCGCCTTCCCGCCACTGAACAGCCCTACTTCACGCCCGGCTTCCCGCTCTCGCTCCCCTTGGAGCACGGCGTCCGCATCAAGTCGCTCGATGGTCCGCCCACAGCCAAGTACCCGCCCGACAATTCGAATCCCATCGTTTCCGACACCAAGCAACTGGCATGGTATACGACCCCCGACAAAACCGGCGTCGTCACAGTGGAAACCGATCGCACGCAGGCCCTCATCGGTTTCATCAAGGCCAACCGCAAGACGCTCAAAAACTTCTCCGCGGATATTGCGAACAACTTCGCCACCCTCATCGTGACCTCGCTCGACGCCAAGCCGCTGGCCACCTCGGACAAGATGCTGCTCACCGCCGGCTCGCGCGTGACCAACACCAACCTCAAATGGGATCTCGTGAACCCCCGTCAGGTCACGTGGGGCGCTTCGCCCAGCCTGATTGAGCCGGTCACCGGTACGGTGGTTCTGCGCAACCTGAAAGCCGCGGCCTCCGTCACCGCCACCGCGCTCGATGGCTCCGGCAAGCCCCTAGGCGCCGCCATCCCCGCCAAGCATACCGCCGATGGCTGGTCCATCCCCGTCGGCAACCCCGTCACCACCTGGTACGTCGTGGAGGTCAAACGCCGCTAACTTAACTAATTTCCCGACGCCCTCTCCACCCGGTCGATGACCACGAATTCGCGCGTACCCTTATCCGGTTCCAACCTCAGCCCCAACTCCCCGAGCGCCGAAAACACCGGTGGCGCCGCAAGATCGTCCGGCGCGTCCACCCCATCGGGCGCATACTCCAGGTGAAAATCGAACTTCTCCTCGACCCCGGTCTTATCCACCACGGGGCGCCCCGCGCTGGCCAGACTACGCGCAAATTCCGCCAAGCTCGCCCCCGGCAGATCCATCGTGATGCGCTCCGAATTCACCACGCTCTTAAGTTGGCCGCACCACGGCTTGCCCGGCGCCGGGGGCGTCGAAGGCTGCGTCAGATCCCTGGCCGCGCAACTCCTTCCATTCGTCGGGTGCAGTTTGAGCCCGCCCTTGGCCACCGTCAGCGCATATACCGGGACTTGCCTCGTCTCCCTGTGGGTCTTCAACTGGAACCGGTCTTCAAGCAGCGCGCGAAGCATCGGCCCATTCATCTCCTCCTTGCTTGCCGGACCCTCCGCCTTCGCGTCGATCTGATACCGCTCCGAATCGATCCACGCCGGCCCTCCCTCAAGCGTCGCGTTCGGCGCCCCGTTGTTGATCCCGCCAGCCGGAATAATGTACGCAAGCTGAATGAAGAACCTCAGCGGCAGGCAAGGCAAATCCAGCCTGATGGGAGACGACGTTCCACCAGCGCCAGGGCCCCGTCCGCCCTTCGGCCCGCTGCTCTCCGGAGCGGGCCCCCCAGCCTTGCAAGCCTTAATAGACGCCACTTCGAATTTCGGCGCGGATTGCCCCCAACCCACGCTCCCAGCCGCCAGCGCCGCCGCCGCAACCCAAATTGCCGCGCTCTTCCTCTCACCTGTTCCCCCCGCCACCATAACGCTACTTCTCCCGATGCTGAAACGCCCCGATGTCCACCTTGCCCTCCGGCAGCGGATTCCCCCAAAAATCGCGGCCGCCGTTCTTGGGAATCGCCATCCCGCGCCCCAGGCACGGCGAGTCCGCGCGCAACTGGTACCCCTTCAAACTGTCGAACCCCATCCCGCCCTCGCCCGGCGCCGCGAACCGCGGATCGGGCGTCTTGCTCTCGCGGTTCGAGTCGTTCGGACCGTCGCCCAGCCAAGGGCCGTAGTAGCAGTTGTCCAGAAACAGCCGGTTGTCTCCGGGGTTCGCGTCCGCCACCGTTGGCGCCAGGTACGTCACCTTGAATCGTCCCTGGCCCGTCGCGTAGAAAATGTTGTTGCGCATCGGCGCGCCCACTTTGCTCTTGTCTTTCAGCTCCCGCGAATCCATCATTTCAATCTCGGCCGTTCCGTGGTCAATGTAGAAGACGTTGTTGTAGATCAAATTCCCATCGTCCAGGTTCGACCGCAGCGCCAGCAGGTGCGTCTGGTCGTTTTCGCTAATGTTATACCGTACCGTGTTGCCCGTAGCCCGGTTCATCACCAGCAGCAGCCCGTGGTTGTTGCGGCTGTAATTGTATTGCAGGATACAGTCGCGGCAGCCGAAATCGAAGTCGTATCCCTCGCCGTCTCCGTTGCCTTTCGCCCGCCCCGTATCGTACACCTCGTTGAACTGCATGATGCCGCCGGTCAGGTTCTGCAGCCATATCGCCGCCGAGTGCGGGTTGTAGCCTCTCCCCGCCAGCGTAAGGTCGGGGTCGCCCGTCCGCAAGCAGCTCCGAGTCACCACATTGCGCTCCACCAGCACACCGTCGCAGCCTTCCGGGAAGATGGCGTCCCCGCCCAGGTTATCGATGCGGTTGCCGCGTATGATCACGCCCTTGCCGCCGTGCCATGCGATAATGCCGCACCGGTCCACGCGCTCGATCCTGTTCCCTTCGATCGTCACGTTCTCCGCCGCGCCCGTTCTGACCCTGTCGCCCTGCACCCGGCCCACGAAGATGGCGGCGCTGTTATAGCCGTCCAGCGGTCCGCCCCCGCCTAGCGTTCCCCAAACATCGTGGATATAGCAGTTGCGGATTGCGATGTTCGTCGTCTTCCCGTCGCCCGTCGCCAGCGCCACAATCCCCTGCCGCCCCATCTGAGGGTCCGCCGGCGCTCCGCTGGTGACTTCCAGCTCGCGAATCTCCCACCAACTCCCGTTCTCCAGCCGGACCGCCGCGCCTTTCGCCGCGCCCATGTCGATTACCGGCAAACGCCCCGTCCCATAGCGGCCGAGAACAACCGGCTTGTGCTCCGCACCGGAACCCTGCAATTGCAGTTGCCCTTTCCAAGCGTCGCCGGACCGCAGCAGAACGGCGTCGCCCGGCTCAAACGTCGCGCGGTTCACCCGGTCCAGCGTCTTCCAGGCCCTCTGCGGAGACAGTCCGCTCGCCTCATCGTTGCCCGCCGCGGACAAATGGAACGTCCTGGCCGGCGCGCCCGCCGAAGCAACGGCGCCAACGGCAAATGCCGTCGTACCCGCCTTCAGAAACGCTCGCCGCGAAAAAGGGGACGGACGCATTTTCATCATCTCCACTCCCACCTCTAGGAAGCCCGGATTCTATCATGCGTCGATCCGAAGTCACCAGCCGCAGCCCGTGAACTCGCGCCGGCTTAATCCGATCCCAGCCTCCGCCACGAACTTGCGAAGCCCATCCTCTTGAGACTTCATCGCCCGGTCGAACTCTTCCGCGAAGTCTCCGGACGACCGCTAGCGGATGATCGTCGTGGGGCGGAATAGCTGATAAGCCTCTCCCCTGAAGCGTCGTGGCATCCTGCTCGCGCATCGCAAGCAACGCGGCTTCGTCACCATCGGTCGTTCGCGAAGCCAATAGGATCAACGCCTCCGCGCGCCACCGGTTCGCGTACGGCAGAATGCTCTGGACCGGACCGCCGCGCCAACCTGGATCAGCGCATCGAGCAGCGCCTGGATGCACGCATACCCCTCGCTTTCGGCTGGCTGCTAGCGCAGAGATTCGGCCCGGAGCGCCCTCCAAGGTCCGGTCATGGAGTTGGATCGCTGAATATGCGCCCCACACCTTGTCCGCCAGCCGAGCGGATTCCAGCAGCGCATTCGCCCCAAAAAGGGGACGGACGCATTTTCCAGGTAGGGCGGGCCTCCTGGCCTGCCTTCGGTTCCGTTTTGAGGCGCGCAGCTTCACGATGCGCCCCCGCAGATCCCCCTCAGTTCGCCGTCGGCGCCTTGCTAACCTGATCGACTACCAGCAGCTCCAGCGGCGCCTTCCTCGGTTCCAAATTCAGCCCCAGCGCATCCATCGCCGAGAAAAGCGATTCATCCGACGCCCCTTCCATGTACCTCAACGCTTCCGGCGAAACCGACACGCCGACCCCCACCGCAGACCGCACCAGCATCCCCAGGTAGTCCTGCTGCGTGAGTTGCAGCGTCAGATCGTACTTCCCCGTAAGCCCCGTCATGTCCACCACCGGACGGTCCATATACCGCGTCAACGAATCCGCCAGAACCGCCATCGTCAGCTTCTTGGCTTCGAACTTGTTGTTTGCAAACACGTAATAGGAGCCGCCCCCCAGGTTGATGCTAACTCCCCCGCGCCCGCCGCTTCCCGTGACGTTGACAGGCGCGGCCGCCCCAGCGCTGTCCGCATCGGGATCGGGCGGCGATTCCTTGATCCTCAGTCCGCCTTTGGCCACCGCAATCGCATAGACCGGCAACTCCTTCGTCTCGCGGTGCGCCTTCATCCCGAACCTGTCCGCCAGCAGCGCCTGCATCATTTCCGGGACCTGCTCGCGCTTGGCCCCCGCCGGCAGTTTGGCGTCCACCTGCAACCTCTCCGACAGCCAGTCCGGCCCCGTGACCTGGTAATCTTTCAGACGATATGCAATCTGAATGCATTCCTTCAACGAGCAGTTCGAGCAGTGGACTTGCGCGCCGTCCACCTGCACGCCCACGTTGACCTGCTGTTCCGCCGCGATTGGCGGCGCCGTCTTGACCGAAGCCACATCGAACTCAACGCGCGCCTGGGGAGCCTGGCCGAAGCCCGTCACGCACGCAACTACGGGGAGAATTACCCAGCGAGAAACGCTCATACCCTTAATGATACGATCCTCCGAGTGGAATCTCCCCGCCGCCGGCCCATGATATAGTCTTGAAAAATACCGTCGAAGGCCGATATGAAAATGGACCGAATCCTGCTCCTGCTCTTGCTGGCGCTGGCCTCCGCCGGCGCACAAGTCAACCTCCAGCGCCCCACCCCCGTTCCCCAAGTGACGCTGCCTCCGCCCCCCGCCCCGCTTGGCGTCCCGAAGCCCGCGCCCGCAACCGGCGCGCCGTACGCGCCGCAGCCCATCCTCCAAGGCGGCGTCGTGCTCCCCCTTTATCCCGATAGCTCGCCCTACCTCAAGCTCGACAGAATCCACGAGGCCGAACAATACAACATGAGTCCGGACGTCCCGGGGCGCATCAACAGCATCGTCAACATCCACAACCCATCCATTGAGCTGCACCGCGTCGATCGCGGCCTGAACACCGGCGCCGCCGTCATCCTGGCCGCGGGCGGCGGCCACAACACCTTGAACGTCGGCAGCGAGGCCTCCGATTTTGTCCCTTTCTTCTACAATTACGGCGTCAACACCGTCATCCTGCGGAATCGCCTGCGCCGTGACGGCTACAATCCGCAGACTGACGAGGTGTACGATGCCCTCCAGTCCATTCGCCTGGTGCGCGCTCACGCCAGCGAATGGAACCTGGATCCCAATAAGATCGGCATCATGGGCTTCTCCGCCGGCGCGGAATTAGTCTCCGCGGCTGCGGTCGGCTTTCCCGACTTCGACCGGAAGAACGGCGATCCCGGCGACCCTCTCGCGGGCGTCACTTCGCGCCCCGATTTCGCCGGCATCATTTATCCCGGTCCCTCACCCTTCGCCCGCGGCCGCACCGCCCCGCCCATTCCGCGCAACGTGCCTCCCGCGTTCATCGTCTGCGCCGGCTCGGACGACCCCCAGCACGCCGTCTGGGCCAACGAGTACTTCGCCGCCATGCTCGCCGTCCGTGCGCCGAATATCGAAATGCACATCTATGCCAATGGCCGCCACCCCGGCGACGCCTTGCCCGATGGTAGCCACATGACCGGCGGCCTCACCGACCGCAACGGCACGCCCTACGGCACGTGGCAATTCCGCTTCATCGATTGGTTCCGCGACCTCGGCTTCCTCGAAAAGCCCGGAGTGGAAACCAAAGCCGCCAAGGATATCGCGGGACGCAAGTAAGGGCCGGACATGTCCGACCCTGGGTCCGGCACTGCCCGACCCGCGCTCCACTTACTCGCTCCCTACACCGTCTCCAGCGCCGCCTGCATCATGGCCCTGGTATACGCCACGCTGAACGTGATGCCCGTCGGTCCCCCGCCGCCCGGGTACCCGCCGATGCGCCCGCCCGGCGCCACGCGGTCCCTGTCGTTGTCCAGTGCGCGCGGATGCTCGGGGTAAATCGTCCCCGTGTACTTGTTGCGCACCAGCGCCTTCATCACGCCGAACATATCGCACTGTCCCGCGTCGATGAACAACTCCGTGTACCTCTCGTACGGCTTCACCACGTGCACGTTGCGGTAGTGGCAATGGTTGATGCGCTTCCGGCTGGCAAAGTAATCGGCAACGGCCACCGCATTCTCGCCCATCTCCGTGGTCACTCCGCAATCGAATGTGATTCCGTTCATGGGGCTATTCACTATCTCGATCAGATGCTTCCAGCCCGCCAGCGTGCCCATAATCTGCTGCGACCCCCGGCTGATGGGCGCCGGAGGATCGTTCGGGTGCAGCGCCATCCGCACGCCCGCTTTCTCCGCCACCGGTATCACGGCCTTCAGGAAGTACGTGATGTTGGCCCACATCTCCGTCAGGTTATGCGCGCCCTCGTTAGCCAGCGGCGGCAGATCCTTGATCTTCACCCTCTTCGCATTCGGAAAAGCCGCCAGCGTCTGCGGAGTCAGTTGGCCGTTCGCGTCCCGGTACATCGGCCCCGCCAGCGAGCCATCCGGGTTCACCAGCACCTCGAGTTCGTAATCGAAGTCCGTGTATCCGGCGTTGGCTCTTCCCACGCCTTCGTAATAGCCCTCGATCACACGGTGCGCGTAGAAGTTGTATTCGGCCACCGCCAATCCGGCCTTCCCGGCGGCCTCGATGGAAGCGATGAATGGCTCCAGGTCCTTAGCCCGGGTGTCCCGCCCGTAAATGACGCTGTTTGGGACGTTGATCATCGCATTGTAAGCCACCAGCCCCGCATCCTTCGCGGTTTGAATCGTGCGGCGTATATTTTCTTCCGTCCAACCGCCGCCAAACGATACGCCCAGCAGATGCGTCACGCCCAGTTGCTTAATGCGCTCGTAGTTGGCCGCCTGGTTGCCGCCCCGTCCGCCGGGAGCCGCCGCCGCAACGGACACGGCTTCCGCGCTCGGCGCCAGAAAGCCTCCGTACCCGCCTCCTCCGCCTCCCCGGCCTCCGCCTGCAGGCGCAGCCGCCGCTTGCGGTTGCAAGCCGGCCGGCAGCGGACCGCCGCCATCCCCCGGCGCCAGGCTGATTTTCGGCGTGTCCGGTCCTTCCACAATCGGCCACGTGCGCGCAGCGGGAGCGCCCGCCGCAGTCCCAACCGACTGCGCCAGCGTAGCGCCTCCTACGCCCTGCATCATCCTTCTTCGTGAAATCCGAAGTTCCATCGCCGTCATCCTCTCTCAGCCAATGGATACTACCACCTTTCACGAAAAGCGGAGTCAGCCTTACGGAGCCGTAACCGTGCCGTCCAACCCGCGCCCCGTCCCATACGCGCCGCCATTGCGCACATCGGTGATCGGGTACTTCGCGGCCATCTCTTCGTTGATTTCGATTCCCAATCCAGGCTTCCCGCTCCCGTACATATATCCCTTGCGAATTTCCGCCGTCCCCGGCAGCATCTCATGCACCTGCGCGGGAAAATGATTCTCTTCCTGAATGCCGAACGCGCTGCTAGAGATGTCCACGTGATAAGCCGCCAGTTGATTTACCGGATCGTTCTCGCCGCCTTCCTGGAAAGCCGTCTTCACCCCGAACACCTCGCAGAGATTGGCGATCTTCTTCGCCTGCGTGATGCCCCCGATCGCCGTCACCCGCGTGCGGATAAAGTCGATGACGCGCTCCGTAATCAGTGGATAGTATTCCGCCGGGTTCGAGAAAACCTCGCCCACCGCTTGCGGCGTGGCGCACACTTTGCGCACCTCTTTGTACCAGTCAAGCCGCTCCGGCGCCAGCAGATCCTCCACGAAATACAGATGGCAGGCCTCCAGCTTCTTGGAAAACAGTATCGCGTTGGTTCCGGTCAGATGCGAATGGACGTCGTGCAGCAACTTCGGCTCGAATCCCACCTTCGACCGCACATATTCGAACACCGCCGGAATGGTCTCGACGTACAAATCCTCGTCGAACGCCTGTCCCGCGTAGCCTCCCTCCGCGCGGTTGCCCTGGTTGGCCGCGATGAACCCGCCTCCGCCATAGCCGCCTTCGCCGTACTGCAAACGAATGTGCCGGAATCCGGTCGCCATCGATTGCGTGACCGCGTCCACCGCCTGCTCCTTGGTGTTTCCGCCGACGTGGTCGTAGCACGCCACTGCGTCGTGCGCGCGCCCGCCAAGCATCTCGTAAACCGGCATGCCCGCGCGCTTTCCCTTGATGTCCCACAAGGCCTCATCCATGGCCCCGATTACTTTGTTGTTCACCGGGCCGCCGCGCCAGTAAGTGCGGTAATTCGCGCTCTGCCACAGATCCTCGATCCGGTCGGGGTCCTTGCCGAGCAGCCATGGCTTGAGCGATTTCTCAAGCGCTGTCGCCACGGCCAGCGTCTGATAACTGTCATTCGCCGAACCAATTCCGTACAGTCCCGGCTCGCTCGTGATAATCTTCAGGAACACCCAGCGATAGTTCCTTCCGCCGCTGGTGCTGATGACTTTGACATCCTTGATCGTCAGCGGAGGCAAGCCCTTCGTCCGGTCCGTGCATTCATCCGCCGCCGCCGCGGACATCACTGGCGTCGCCAGCAGCCCTTTGAAGAAGTCTCTGCGTTGCATTTGCCCTCCGTCTAAACCCCCCGTAGCAGCCGCACCGGCCCCATCATCCCCGTCGATTGCCACGCCTGCCGCCCCACCCACTGCTGCGCCACCCGGTTACTCGTCAGTGACTTACAGTAATTGCCCAGAACCGTTGTCACTCGCACCGTCAATTGGTTCTGGCCGCTCCGCAGCTTGTCTGCCACATCGTAGCAATGCCGCCCATACCACTTCATCCCCAGCTCCGCGCCATTGAGCGTCACCGCCGAGATTCCCTGAACCGCGCCCAAATCGAGAAAACGGAACCCGCCTCTCCCCTCAAACGATTTCTCGTACACCGCTTCTCCCGCGAACGGTCGCAGGCTTTCGTCGTTCTTGAAGTCGACAAGCTGATCGAGTGTGATCTCTTTCCGCTCGCCGGACACATGTTCCAGCCGAAGTTGCCATGGCCCGGCCAGTGCGAGACCGCCGTCCTCCGAGGGCCGTGGCGCCACTCGCGGCGTTCCCGTCAGCGTTGGCTCGAACACCAGCAGCAAACTTCCTTCCGGTTCGATCCTCAGCCGCAACCGGTTCTGCGCGCCCTCAAACGGGTAGGCGAAGCGTTCGCCGGTTTCCGGATCCCACTGCCACGGCGTCTTCCGTCCCGTATCGAACTCCGCCAGTGTCTCAGCGGTCCCCTCAATTCCGGAATTGACGAAAAAGAACACCTGCCGCGCGCCCTGCGTAAATGCGATCTGGCTCAAGTTGACTTGTGGTTTCTCGATCTTTACGAAAGGTTTGATGCCGAAGCGGCTCTCCACGCCCGCGTACCATCCCAGCAAATCCTCACCCGGCGCTTCCACCACCGCGCACCGCGCCGCGTGTTTCTTCAAGATCCCCTCCGAAGCCGCGCGCACCGCCGCGTCATTCTTCTGCGCCTGCTGCAATCGTGGCGACCGCGAAGGAGCGTTTCCGATAAAGATAATCTTTCCGCCCGCATCCGCGAATCGTTCGAGAGCCTGCGCCGTCGCCGGTTCCACCGTCGCCGCTTCCATTACAATAACCGCATCGTATCCGCGCCCGCTTACGTTCAGCCGCCCCGCCGCGGACTTCGATTCCGCCAGCAGCCTCTCGCTCACGTAGTCGCACCCGCTGCCGCTCTGATGTACCGCCTCCCAAAGCGAAAACTGGTACGCCGGCATTCTCACCACCGGGAACGGATCGCGTTGCAGTCCGTGTTTCATCCACAGGTCCGGGAACGGGTGCAGGATGGCCACGTTCGTGCGCGCGTCGCAATTCTGGAATACCGACGAGATCCGCGCCTTGTAGTCCGTCCATTTCCGCACGTACGGCCACCACGGATTGCGTTCGTTGAAGAACGTCCCATATCGCACCCAGCCCGGGAACGCCGCTTCCTTGGGACTGTAATTGAACCCGTGGAAAATGGAATGCGTCACCCCCGAGAGATTGCTTTGATCGCCGCAAATCTTGATTGACGCCAGCGTCGCGTTGAAAACCATGCCGGTGTTCGTCAACTCCTCGCAGCTCACCAGCCGTTTCCCCGAAAACCGCGCCGCCGAGGATACGAATTTGTTGATCCCCGTCGGCGCCCGATGCGCAGGCATGTGCATCTGCTGGTTCATCCAGGTCTCGCATTCCGCAATATCCACCAGCAGGCTCGATTCCAGCGGATGGTACGCCGGGCCGTATGCCTGCGCCCGCGCCTTCACGCCGTGCGCGTTGCACCACGTCCGGAACGTGCGCGTAAACCGGTCGTTGAAGAGTTCGATCAGCGTGGTGAGGAAGTCGTAGCGCGCCCGCTCCACCTCGGCCTGAGCCTCGTCGCCCAGCTCCGCCGCCGCCTTGTCCGCCACCGCATTCCCCATCTCCGCGGTCTTGAACAGGACAAACGGCAGATACGTCTCAATCGCATACCCGCGCCGCGCACGGAATTCCTGCGGCAGGTCCGAACACCAGTTCGCGCCTTCCAGTTCCATGCTGTCGCAGAACATCGCCCGAAACCATTCGCCCAGCCGTCCCACCACCGGCTCCAACGAATTCGAAACGTGGTCCAGATACTTGCTCACTGCCTGCGCATTGAAGTGATTCAGCACCGGACCGTCCGCTCCCGGCGCGCCGTTGATCACCGCCCCGAACCCGCGCTGCACCACCAGAATGTAGAGCGCATACTCGCCATCGGGAACGTCCAACCGCAACTGCCCATTCTGGAAATGCTCCGTGACGTCGGTCCCCTGCTGAAACTGCTTCATCTGCACCGGGACCAGTCGCAGGTGGTGAACCCGCCGGTCGATCGCGTCGTTCTTCGCCGTCAGCCTCAGCTCGGTTTCCTTGAAGAGGTCGCTCTCGCTCAGAGCGATGGTGGCCGGTCCCCGCACGCGCCGCGTGCCGAGCGAAAGGATCTGCGTCCGCTCCTCCGGTTCCAGAAACCGTCCGCCGAAGGGCCAGCCGGAACCCACAATGCTGTCCGCCGTCATCCCCCGTTCCTTCGCCGCGCGGACCGCCACCTCGTACATCCGCGCCCACGCCTCGCTGAAGCATTCGAGCGCCGGCACATTGAGCGGATCGTCCGGGTTGGGGAAACGGATCGGGTTGATTTCCACGCCGCCGATTCCCGCCGCCTTCAACAGATCGAGCTCCCGCACAATCTCAGCCGCCGTCAGCTTGTTGCCGTTCCACCACCACCTCACGAACGGCCGCGCCGACATCGGCGGGTCCTGAAATCCCGCGTAAAGCGGGTCCGCCGCCGCCGCATCGCCCAGCAGCGCCGCCGCGGGAATCGCAGCCGCCGCCTGCAACACCGCCCGCCTCGAGACCGTATTCTTCCTCATGTTTCCTCTTCCCCAAACATTTATCACAAACCCGTGGATTGAGCTGTCTGCCTGCGATGTGGGGCAGGTGCTTTCGCCTGCCACTCACCTGCCAGTCGGTGCGTTACCCTGAAGAATCGTGGTGTCGATCGAATGGAGGAACCCGAATGAAAATCATGGACGATGCGCCAGTGCCAGATCGTCGCTCCTTCCTGAAGGCGGCGGCCGGCAGCCTGATGCTGGGTGGCGCCGCCCGCAACCTGATGGCGCAACTCGCTCCGAACTGGAAGAACCAGATTGGGATCCAACTCTACACCGTACGTGTGCCGCTCGCCAAGGACTACGAGGGAACCTTGGCGCAGTTGGCTGCCCTCGGCTACACCGAAATCGAGCCGTCGTCCGGCTACAACAACCTCGAGCCGGAGCAATACAAAGCGCTCCTCGACAAGTATGGGCTGAAAATGTACAGCTCGCTGGCGAGCGCCATCGACGGCCCAGATCTGGAAAAGCAGCTTGAAGGCCACAGGCTCATGGGGATCCGATACGAGAAGATTACTCCGCCGCGCCAGGGCCGTGGAGGCGGGCCTGGTCAGGGCCCGGGCGCACCGGGCGGACAGCCGGCAGCCGGTCGCCAGGGCGGCGGGCAGCAGCAACCGCGTCCCCCGCTGACCGTCGATTCCGTTCGTCTCCAGTGCGACCAGATGAACAAATATGGCGCCATCCTGAAGAAGTTCGACATGAAGTACCGCTACGACAACCATGCCACCGAGTTCGAACTATTGGACGACGGCAAGACCACGCAATGGGACCTCTTCCTGTCCGAAACCGATCCCGGCCTCGTAGCGCTGGAGCTTGACGTCGGCTTTGCGTACATGGGCGGGCAGGACGTCCTGGCGATGATTAAGAAGCATCCCCGCTTCGAGCTGTGGCAAACTCATGACGCGAAGTACAAGCAGGTGGACCCCGCGCTAACGCCCACCGCGCGCCAGCGGGCCTGCCAGATCACCGCCTTCGGCGAGGGCGAAGTCGACTACAAGGCAGTCTTCGCCCTGGCTGAGCTTTCCGGCCTGAAGCACTTCTTTGTCGAGCAGGACACCGCCGGCCAAGGCGCCCGGGACGCTCTGGGCGATTGCAAGGTCAGCTACGACAATTTGCGCAAGCTCCTCTCGTAGTAGGGCGGGCCGGGGCGCCCACGGTCCTTGTGGGCCCGCCTGCCTTCTTCTTGCTTGTTGGTTCTTGGACAATCACCTAGTCCCATCCGTGCGCCTTCCGCACCTCCATCATCATCCTCAGTACATCGTTCCAGATCCGCCCGCCCAGCATGACAGCGTTCGGGAACATGCAGCCGTCCCAGCAGACGTGCCTCATCGCGCGCGTGGGCTGTCCATTCTCCCCACGCAGCCACGCGCCGGAATCGCGCACCACATCGAGCCTTCCGTTGGCATCGTCCGGCTGGCAGTGTCTCCCGGTCTTATCGTGCGATCCCGATCCCTTCACCGTGCCGTCGTTTTGCGCCACATGGAAATCGATGGTCCACGGGCGCAGCGCCTTCGCCACCTCGGCGTAGGCGGCAGCCAGTTCCCCGGTTCGGGTCCAGTCGAAATCCGCCGGCAGCAGCGCGTCTTCCGGCGCGTTGTAGCCCATGGTGAAAAGCATGACGTGCGCCATGTCCGCCTGATACCCCAGCGTCCTCGGCCGGCCCACCATTTCCAGCAACTGCACATTCCTCCGCCAGCTATGCATGCCGCCCCAGCAGATCTCGCCTTCGGCCGCCAGCCGCTCGCCATAATCTTCGGCCACCCGGCAAGCCTCGCGGAATGTTTCCGCAATCCGCTTCGTGTTCGCCTCGCAGTCTTTCGCCCACTCCGTCACCCCACAGGCTGAGTCTATCCGTATAACTCCGTATTTCCGTACGCCCAAGTCCCGCAGCTTGCCTCCGATCCGGCAGGCCTTCTTCACCTGAGTGATAAACTTAGCGCGTGCGGATTCGTCTCCCATCGCGGACCCGCCACCCGTGCCGCCCCACACTGGCGCCACCAGCGAGCCGGCTCGGAGGTTCCTGGAATTGAGCTTCTCCGCCAGGGCCTTCAACTCGTCGTCGGATGAATCGATGTCCGTGTGAGGCAGCGAAAGGAAAAGGTCCACTCCGTCGAACTTCACGCCGTCCACTTCCGCCGCGGCCGTCACCCTCAACATCGTATCCAGGTCGATCGCCGGCTCCGAATCGGCCGCGCCCTTGCCCACCAGCCCCGGCCACATTGCGTTGTGCAGATACGGATAGGCGTGCGTGCTCTTCATCGGTAATTCCTCCTCAGGCCTACGCCATCCCGGCCGGCACGTCCACCCACGCGCCCGTGCGCGCGCTTTCCAGAACGGCGTCGCACACGTACTGCGTCCGCAGCCCGCAACGGAAGTCCGGCTGGGCCGGAACGCCGCTCTCGATTCCCCCGATGAAATCCGCAAGCTGGTTCAAGAACGTGTGCTCGTAACCGATGCACGTTCCCGGAACCCAGTACCGGCTCATGTATGGGTGCTCCGAATTGGTGACGTGAATCTTGCGCCAGCCCGCGGTGTGCGATTCCACTTTCTTGCCCGACTGCAACTGCTTGTATTCGAAATATTGCAGGTACTCCGGTTCTTCCAGGTCGAAGTACACGCTGCCGTCCGCTCCATTCAACTCGAACGTGTTGAAGTTCTTTCGGCCCCGCGCATATCGCGACGATTCGAACGTGCCCATGGAACCGTTCGCGAATACCGCCAGGAACATGCACGCGTCGTCGATGCCCACCGGCTCCATCTTCCCGCTTTCCACGTGCTTGCGTTCCTTGATGAACGTCTCCGTCTTCGCCACCACCCGCGCAATCGGCCCATTGATCCACATCGCCGTGTCGATCGAGTGCGCCAGCAGGTCGCCCGTCACGCCGCTGCCGGCCGATTTGATGTCCAGCCGCCACAGCGCATCGCCGCCCTGTGGCACGTCGGCGGAGATCGTCCAGTCCTGCAAGTACGTGGCGCGGTAATGGAAGGGCCGTCCGATGCGGCCCTCGTCGACAAGCTGCTTCGCCAGCGCGATCGAGGGCACTCGCCGGTAGTTGAATGAGATCATGTTCGCAACTTTGGCCGCCTCCACCGCGCGTACCATCTCCTCGCCTTCGGCTGCGTTCATGGCCAGGGGCTTCTCACAGAGGATCATCTTACCGGCCTTGGCCGCCGCCACCGCGATCTCCTTGTGCGCGACGTTGGGGACGCAAATGTCGATCAGGTCGATGTCTTTCGCGTCGAGCAGTTTCCGCCAGTCGGACTCGGCGCGCTCATATCCCCAAATGTCCACCCACTGTTCCGCTTTCTGCCGGTTGGCGTTGCAGACAGCACGGAGCACGGGCCGGTGTTCTACCGGAAAGAAGTTATGCAAACGCAGGTAAGCGTTGGAATGCGTGCGTCCCATAAAGCCGCACCCGATAAGTCCGACGCCGATCGACTTACTAGCCATTTCTTCGTGGGGCGGACCTCCTGGTCTGCCTTCTTGCCCCGCCTGCCTTCTTCCGATCTCTCGGTCCCGAGCAACACTCCGAACCGAGCCGCGAACGTAAGATAGCGGCTTAATCCCCCCAAGTCTCAAAAGGCGCCTTGGGCATCTTATGTCCCCATGCTTCCGGGCCCCAGCACCGTGTCCCCACCAGCGGTTCCCTGTCACTCGTATTCACCATCTTGATCCCGCCGCCCTTCGCCGCCGCGTATGGAATCACGAACTCATCGTCCAGCGGCTCGCCCAACTGAATCCCCGACTTGACTTCCACCTTGTGCTTCGCGAGCGTACCGCATCCGTGGCTGAAGTGAATGATGCACAGCGCGGCCGGCCCCCTCAGCACGGTCTCCGCTCCGGGCGCCAGCTCGAACTGGCGCAGGCTGAATAACTCGTCTCCGTTCGGCTTCCCGTAAACCCGCCACTCGTCGCGGAAGCCATCGTGGCTCGCTTCCCCATCGACTACCGGCATCAGCAGGTGCTTCTCCACAATGAACGGGTCCTTGTTACTGCGGAAATCGATGTCCGCCGCCAGCCGCCCGACGCGGTCCTCTCCCTCAATCCCTACCGGCAAATGGCGGTACAGCAGTTCCTGGCCCAGGAACACCTCGCCGCCCGGGCACAGCACGTGACTCTGGTAGAACCGGAAGTCGTCCCGGTCCCTCTGCGGCTCCTCCGTGTTCACCGCGGCCGGCCCGTGCAGGATGCGTGTCGGGGTGAAGTAGCCGGTTCCCATCCGGATCAGCAGGTTGCGCGCGTGGCTCCGAAGGTGGTTATCCCTGCCGGCGATGAAATCGCGCACCGCGTCCGCCAGCATCTCCTCCGTGAAGTAATCCATCAGCCCGACCGAGGTATGGCAATCGTTCTTATACCGCTTGTTTCGCCATGCGTTGAAGTTATAAGCTTCGGGCTTCCACAGATGCATGTGGTGCCCGAGCGGATACAGGTTGTCGAACTCTTTGTTGTAGAACCCTGTCCCTCCCAGCGTGCGGTACAACGGACCCACCATCAGGTCCGGCGCGCCGTGAACCGCCGCGTCCATGGGGATCAGGAAGCCATCCGGATGATGGAAGTGGCACAGCCCTTCGCCGTGAATCCCGTTCCCCGTATCGGCCAGAATGGCGCTGCCGTTCCACCGTTCGTCAATTGCCCAGCCGTCGGGGCCTTCTGGGAAATAATCCGCATCCGCCAGTTCCAGGTTCTTGCCCGGAAGGCAGAATTTTCGTCCCACGAAGCTGGGAAAGCACCGAAGCACGCCTCCGCCGGCTTCGGCCGCCGCTTGCACCGAATCCGCCGCGCCGTCCTCTACAATCGGCAAATCGGAGCGGTAGAGTTTGACCTTGAGAGCTGTCCTCGTTTGTGTGCTCATCGGACTCCTCACGTTCACGGTGTTCTTGCGCCATCATACTAAAATCACCGCTCGCCGGGTACGACCGTTTCGACACGACTGTTTCGACACGACCGCTTCAAACACGACCGCATCGGAACACAACCGCGTCGGAACACAACCGCTTCAAACCGAGCCGCGAACGTAAGAGAGCGGTCACCGGCGCGATCATATTCGCCTTCTTCTTTCCGCCCCGGCCCGTAGGTAACCTAAAATGTCACCAGGAGCCGGAAAACGCCATGCTCAACATAATCTCCTACCGAAACCGAAAAGCCATCCAAATCGAAAGTGACACCGTCCGTGTCACCGTGCTCGTGGAAGGTGGACACATAGCGGAGCTCCTGCACAAACCATCCGGCGTAAACCCCCTTTGGACGCCGCACTGGCCGTCGGTTGAGCCTTCCGCCTGGTCCCCGGACGCGTGCCCGGAGTTCGGCTCGGGACCTGACGCCAAATTGCTGGCGGGCATTATGGGCCACAACCTCTGCCTGGGCCTCTTCGGCGGCCCGTCCGAAGAGGAATCGGCCGCCGGGATGACCACGCATGGCGAAAGCTCCGTGGCGCCGTACGATTGTTCTTTTCGGGACGGAGTCCTCACTTCCACCGCATGTTTTCCCGAAGCGCAGCTTCGCTTCGAACGAACCATCCGTTTTGTATCTCCAACGGTCGTCCAGATCGCTGAGCGCGTGGAGAACCTGAGTGCGTGGGATGCGCCAATCGCCTGGACTCAGCACGTCAGCCTCGCCGCCCCGTTCGTCGAACCCGGCGTTACGGAGTTTCGCGTTTCGGCCACGCGCTCCAAGGTATTTGAGTCCGATTTCGCCGCGGGCAAAGGCTACATGCAGATCGGCGCCGAATTCGACTGGCCTTTCGTTCCGTGCGCCACCGGCGGAGTCGTCGATATGCGGACGTTTGTCGATCTGCCCGTGTCCGGCGCGTACTCGGCCCATCTAATGGACCCCAGCCAGGATGATGCGTTCTTCATGGCCTGGTCTCCCAAATCGAAGACGCTTGTTGGCTACGTTTGGAACCGGGCCGACTTCCCGTGGCTCGGTATTTGGGAGGAAAACCGCGCGCGCACCGCGTCCCCGTGGAACGGAGTGACCATCGCGCGCGGAATGGAGTTTGGCGTATCGCCAATGCCGGAGACGCGCAGGGAAATGATCGCGCGCGGCAGCCTCTTCGGCGCCCCCGCCTTCCGCTGGATACCCGCCAAGAAGTCCGTCAAAGTGGAATACCGCGCCTTTGTCACCGCCGCCGATTCCATCCCCAACCATCCCCCCATGTAGGGCGGAACGGGGATTCCAACCCGTGGCGCAAGCCGCCAGGCTTGCAGAGTCGGCTGTCGAGCCGACTTTTCGAAGGCCGGGGCGAATCTCGGTTGCTTCTTCGATACTTCCGCACCGCACCGCACCCGCACCAATTGCCCCGCCCCAAGACCCCGTGTTACTTTCGGACTGATGCAGCGACTCACAGCATTCCCAATTGCGGTTCTATCGTGATCCCCATGACTACTCGCCGCGGATTTCTCGCCTCGACCGCCGCGCTGGCCTTCCAATCCACCCGCTTGTCTGCGGATACCGAGTTCACCAGCCGCCGCCCTCCGTTGGCCCAGCGCAAGTTCACCAGCCCCGCGGTAGAGAATCGCATCGAGGAAATGAAGCGAACCATCCGGGACCCGGAGCTGGCGTGGATGTTCGAGAACTGTTTCCCGAATACCCTCGACACCACCGTCCGCACCGGGGAACTCGATGGCAAGCCGGACACGTTCGTCATCACCGGCGACATCGACGCCATGTGGCTGCGCGATTCCACAGCCCAGGTGTGGCCCTATCTACCCTTGGTGAAAGAGGACCCCAAGCTCCAGCGCATGTTGGCCGGCGTCATCAACCGCCAGACCCGCTGCGTGCTGATCGATCCCTACGCCAACGCTTTCAACTACGGTCCCACCGGCAGCCCCTGGGCCAAGGACCTGACGCTCATGAAGCCCGAATTGCATGAGCGCAAGTGGGAGATCGATTCTCTCTGCTTCACCGTCCGCCTGGCTCATGGTTACTGGAAGGCCACGGGCGACGCGTCATGCTTTGACGAGGCATGGAGGCGCGCCGCCTCCCTCATCGTACAGACCTTCCGCGAGCAGCAGCGGATGCACGGTCCTGGGCCGTACTCATTCCAGCGCAGCTCGGCCGTCGCCAGCGATTCGCTGCCCAATAACGGCTACGGAAATCCGGCGCGACCCTGTGGCTTGATCCATTCCGGCTTCCGCCCCTCCGACGATGCCTGCATCTTCCCCTTCCTGATTCCTTCGAACTTCTTCGCCGTCACCGCACTGCGCCAGTTGCAGGAGATCCACGCCACAGTGCTCAGCAACCCCGCCTTTGCGCAACAGTGCGGCGACTTCGCCGCCGAGGTGCAGGAGGCGTTGTCTCGGTATGGCAAGGCGACCCATCCGACGCGAGGCCAGATTTACGCCTTTGAAGTGGATGCCTACGGCAGCGCGCTCCTGATGGACGACGCCGGGATGCCGGGACTCCTGGCGATGCCGTATTTGGGAAGCGTGGCCGCAACCGATCCGGTCTACCGCAACACGCGGGCTTTCTCGCTCAGCGAGGACAATCCGTTCTTCTATCGCGGCTCGGCCGCCGAGGGCCTGGGCAGTCCCCACGCCGGCCTGGGGATGATTTGGCCCCTGGGCATCATCGGCCGCGCGCTGACCAGCACCGATGAGAAGGAGATCGCCGCATGCCTGGCAACCTTGAAGGCCACCCACGCCGGCACGGGCTTTATGCACGAAGCCTTCGACCGCAACGACGCAACCCGTTTTACGCGAAAGTGGTTCGCCTGGGCCAACACCCTGTTCGGTGAATTGATCCTCACCGTAGCAGCCAAGTACCCACAGTTGTTGCACGCCTGAGAACGTCTGGCGCGGCATCCCTATGAATCCGCATCGTCGGACCGCTCGGCGCTCAAATCTCAGGCGACCCGCCTCCGCCTTGTCGGCTTTGGCCTCGGATCGTCTTCGGCAATGCCGGACAACTCACAGCCCTTAAACCATCACTTCTCCGAGTTGGGGACAGCACGTCCGCCGTCCATGGATGCGGGGCAACTGGATCTGGGCTCCTCGCTTTACTCCGACGTCGGGCGAGCTTACGATAAGGGCATGGCGGAATTTGCGTCGCTCGACAGCTACTACGCCTTCGAAAAGAGCGTGCGATGGAAGGCACGATTTGTACACGATGAACAGACCCAAGATTTCCTGAAGGTCGTCCTTGAGACTAGCACGCTACGCTTGAGAACAATCCCCAAGGGTCAGATCCTGTTTCGGGCGCAACGCGGATTCACCTGGAGGACGGAGCGACGAGGAGAAGAGGATGAGTTCGAAGTCGAAACCGCCTTAGGGCCGGAGCGAATGGTGCCAAAGGCGGCGCTCGTCGGTGACGGGCGGGTTAACCCGAGCAAAATCCCGTCCCTCTACCTGGCATCGAATCGGAACACGGCGATGGCTGAGGTGCGCCCGTGGGTGGGGTCTCGTATTTCGCTGGCAGAATTCAAGCTGATGCGGGATTGCGTCGTTGTGGATTGTTCGGCTGACCAGAAAAGAAGCTGGCAGTTCCAGATTATCGACCTGAATGCCCGGGTGCAACCAAGGGAGCCGAGCGCCGCTGACAAGGAAGCAGGCGTGTGGGGCGACATCGCATATGCCTTTTCGGAGCCAGTAGACGTTGATGACCCGAATTCGGACTACCTCCCGACGCAAATACTGGCCGAAACATTCCGTGGGCGCAAATATGACGGCATCGTGTATAAGAGTTTGCTCGATGAGCGCGGAAAGAACATAGCGCTGTTTGACGTAAGCTCGGCAGAACTTATTAGTCGTTGCCTGTTTGAGGCGAAGACTCTACGGTTTGAGTTCGACCAGGTCGAGAACCCATACTTCGTCGCGAGGCACTACCCTGAGCTGGCGAGGTCCGCAGCCCAAGAGGGCGCATAGCACGCAAAGTCACCATCGTTTGAATCGCCGGTCGTCGCATGGGCGCGGAATCGGATCGCAGAAGCCGAAACCGGTATTGGCCGAATTAGGCCAGCAATGGGGCGGGTCGTCCGCATCGGAGCCGCGAGATCGGTCCGCGCGGGGCAGGCTGGGAGCGGACGGGTGGTAGAATTCGGCAGGGAAGGTTCATAAAGATGCGTCTTCTACTAATTTCGTTGCTTGTTTTCCCCTATCTTGCCTGTTCCCAGTCGGCATTCACCGCGGGAATGAGCAACGGCAGGCTGTGGCTCTCACTCGACTCCGATGCCAAGACTGCCTACCTGACTGGCATAAAGGACATCCTGCTCGCCACCAGACCACCGGACGAAACGGAGTATCTCCCCGGTCGCTACACTGTTGCCGAATTCGCAAAGGGACTCGATCAATTCTACGACAGCCCGGAGAATACGCTCATTCCTGTTGTTCTCGGTCTTCGAGTATGTGTCATGAGGTTCAGCGGAGCTTCGCAGGCACTGATAGACGCCGCGGTGTCGGGTCTGCGAAGGCAGCTTGCAGGTTCCGCTCAACCTCGCCAGTGATGTGACCCTCAGCCAGATGATAGAGACGATGAAGCTCAAGATTGAAGTCCGCCTTAATTTCACGCATACAAATACGTTGCAGCACCCGCCAATTGTGTCGTTGGACGATGGGATGCCTCTACGGTCAACATGCTCGACTTGTGAGTTGCTGGACTACTTGAAGAGCGCCGGTGTTTCAGATGCGGAAATAGAGGAAGCAGTACGCGAGATCGAACAGAACGGCCAAACCGTTTTGGAATCGGCCACGATCACCGAGGCTTACCTTAGGCGTGTTTTGGAACCACTGATACCACCCTCAACCCTTCCTTGATCCTCGCGGTTCCGCTTCGCACCTCTAGGGCAGACTCCTCAGGGACGTTCTGCGCGGCGGTCGCGCTGTGCGTGCGGCAGTTCGCGCCGGGTCACTTCTTCCGCAATCAACCGAGCGGCGCAGGCCTCGACCTTCTTGCGCTGGGCGGGGATCAGTTCCTTCGTCTTGTCCTTCAGTATGATTGGCACGGCCATGCCCCCTTTCTTCCTCACCCGTAGCGCAGCAACGCCTTGAATCCGTAATCCATGTGGTGCTGGATGTGGCAATGGAATAGCGTCGGCCCCGGCTGGCCGGCGGTGAAATCCACGATGACGCGGCCGTAGGTGGGCGCCACCACCGTGTCCTTGATCACGCCCGAGGTGGGCTTGCCATAAATCTCCGCGATCTCCAGTTGGTGGCGATGCAGGTGCAGCGGATGCGCATCGTCGGTGCGGTTATGAAAGGTCAGCCGGTAGCGCGTGCCCTGCTTGAGCACGAACTCCTGCTCGTGGGGATACGGCTTGCCGTTTACCGTGAAGCTGTTGAACTTGCCGGCGCCTCGCGGAATCTTCTCAAACAGCATGTCCAATCGTTCGGTGGGTGCCGGTTGCGTCGGCGGTTTGCCGAAAATCGTATAGTCCCAAACCGATTTGGGCGGCGGCGTCCACTGCGGCGTGCGGTGTTGATTGGCGTATTCGACGACAATGCCCAATCCCCCTTCGCGCACCGGGTCTTCGGGCGCGCCCAGCACCCAAACCCCGGGCTGGTTCATCTCCACCCACGCATCGATGCGCTCGCCCGGACCCAGCATCAGCACGTCCGCGGCGGCCGGCGTGGGCACGGCGTTTCCATCGAGCGCCGTCACGTTGAAGCGGTGGCCGGGCAGCGCCAGATGGCGGTTCTCAATGGCGCTGGCGTTCAGAAAATGGAACATCACGCGCTCGCCGGGACGCACGCGGATCGGCTCGCCGGCGCCGAGCGCCTTGTCGTTGATGGAGTAAATATCGGCCGTCACTTCCAGGCCCGCCGGCCGCGTATCCATCGTCGCGGGTCGTTCCGGCTGCGGCCACGTGGCGTCAAGATCGTCGGTATCCATCAACTGGTTGGTGAAATACGGCTCCCAGTCGCGCAGCGCCAGGTAGTGTTCCTGATCGTAGTGGCCGGGGTCGCTCGCGCCCTCGACAATCAGGAAGCCGAACTGTCCGGTGAAGGTGCCGCGGTGCAGATCCTCCATTGACATCGCGTGCGTGTGGTACCAGCGGGTTCCGGCCGGCGTGGGCGTGAAGCGATAGCTGCGGCTTCCGTGCGGAGGCACCAGCGGAGTGCCTTCTTCCTCCGATCCGTCCACGTCGGAGGGAATCAGGAGACCGTGAAAATGCACGTACTCCGGCACGTCCGTGTCATTGATTGCGTTCACCGTGACCGGCACGCCCTCCTTCATCCGCAACCGCGGCCCCGGCGAGGTTCCGTTATACCCTGTGGTGCTAAGAATGCGATTGGGCGCCAGTTCCACCGTGACCGGCGCGATTCGCAGCGTGAACTCGGTCTTGGCGACGTCTTCGGACCCGGCCGGCGCCAGAAAGGACTGGTGCTGCATCTCCTGGCCCAACAGCCGGCTGCCGGAGGCCGTCAAACCGGCAATCTTGAGGAAGTCGCGCCGTTGCATGGGCCTTCGACCATGTTACCGCAGCGGGGCGCCGCAGCGGTATTGCGCGGCAGATCGGCGCGTATTACCATACGGTGATGCGGACGATTTCATTGAAATTGCCTGACGGTCTTTTGGCTCAGCTCGAAAGCGAGGCGAAGCTGAGGCGGGTGACGAAATCCCAGCTCGTCCGGGATAGCCTGGAGGGTTCTCTCGGAGCGAAATCGCGCGCCGCGGCGCCGTCGTGCTACGACCTGGCCCGCGACCTTGCCGGTTCCGTCGAGGGCCTGCCGGAGGACTTGGCCGAGAATCCAAGGTATATGGATGGCTTTGGCCAGTGACGAAAGGCCCATGCCTGCTGGACACCGGCCCGCTCGTGAGCTTCCTCGCTTCCGGACTGAGACGCCACGATTGGACTGTCGAACAATGGAAGCGGCTGCGCCCGCCGCTCCTGACGTGTGAGCCGGTCCTTACGGAGGCAGCCTTTCTTCTGAAGCGCGAGGGCGGCGACGCGGACGGCGTATTCGCCCTATTGGAACGGGGAGCGATCCGTGTCGCGCTCTCCGTGCAGGAGGAGCAGGCCGATCTGCGCGCTCTGATGCGCCGCTATTGCAACCGGCCCATGTCATTGGCGGACGCCTGCCTGGTTCGCCTCTCGGAGATCCATCTATCGGGAGAGGTCTTCACGCTGGATTCGGATTTCCGCATTTACCGGCGGCATGGCAACAAGGTCATCCCGCTGCTGATGCCCGATTGAGTACCCGCGCCACACCACCTGTCGAATTCCGCAACGCCCTCCGTCGCAAGAGTAGTGCCATATAGGACACTTCGCGGCAGCGGCGCCCCGGCGCATCTGCTATCCTTCAATTAACACTGGGTAACTCTATGAAGCTGGCGCGGCGCGTCACCGCCCTTCCCCTTCTGTTTTCGCTCAGCATCGCCCTGTTCGCATTTCAACGGGGCGGGGGATTCGGCGGCGGTTACGGAGGGTATGGGCGCGACCGGTACAACTACTCGAACGAGCCGAGCGTGCCCTCCGAGTTTTATTGGAGCCGGCTCCAATACACCTCCAGCTATGCCGGCGGCAGCAGCTACGGGTTTCGCGGTTTTGGCGGCGGTTGGTCGCGGGATTATCCCAAGGCTGACAACGATTGCCTGATCGCCCTGCGGCGCCTGACCCGCATCAACTCTCCCTCGCCCTTAAACGTGGTCGATATGGACAGCGACCACCTCTACGACTATCCCTGGATCTACGCCGTCTCGGTGAACAACTGGACCTTCACCGAAGAGGAAGCCAAGCGCCTGCACGACTACCTCTATAAGGGCGGCTTCCTGATGGTGGACGATTTCCACGGCACCGACGACTGGGAGCATTTCATGGCCGGCATGAGGATGGTGCTGCCCGATATGCCCGTCGAGGATCTTCAGGATGCCGACGAGATCTACCACGTGCTGTACGACATCGACGAGAAGTTTCAGATTCCCAGCGAAGTCTACGTCAACACCGGCCGGACCTACGAGAAGGACGGCTACGTGCCCAAATGGCGCGCCATACGCAACAGCCACGGGCGCATCATGGTGGCCATCTGCGCCAACATGCATCTGGGCGACGCCTGGGAGTGGGCCGACAGCCCGCAGTACCCTGAGAAATTCTCCGGACTTGCGTTTCGCATCGTCCTCAACTACATCACCTACGCCATGACCCACTAGGTCCACGAGCGGCCCAAGCCAATGTTCGAATTCCTCTTCAAGTATCCGCATTCGGCGTACGCACGCGGTCACTTCGCTCTTTTGGGGGCATGGCCGAAGTGGATGCTCGCGCTGCTGATCGTGGCCGCGGCGGCCGGGCTGGCCTGGCTGATCCGCTCCCGGCTGGCGCGGGCCGCGCCGGTCATGCGGAGCTGGCGGGCCTGGGTAATCTGGGGCCTGCAGACGCTTCTGGCCTCGTTGCTGCTGCTCCTGCTGTGGCAGCCCGCTATCACCGTGGCCGAGTTGAAGCCGCAGCAGAACATCATCGCCATCCTGGTGGACGATTCGCGCAGCATGGCGCTCACCGAGGACGGCGCCACGCGCCAAGCCCAAGCCGTCAAGGCGCTTCAGGGCGGCGTACTGGCCAGCCTGGACCGTTCCTTTCAGACGCGCCTGTATCGCATGGACGACGTGCCGGCGCGTATCGACAGCCTCAAGGACCTGGCGCCCAACGCGCCCTCGACCCGCATCGGCGACAGCCTGAAGCAGTTGAGCGAGGAGACTTCCGACCTGCCCATCGGCGCCGTGGTGCTGCTCAGCGATGGCGACGATAACGCCGGCGGCATTGGCGCGGACGCCATCAACGCCTTGCGCGCGCGGCACATTCCGGTTCACACGGTAGGCTTCGGACGCGAGCGCGCCCAGCATGACGTAGAGATCGATGACGCGGTGGTGGCTCCGCGTGCGCTGGCCGGCTCCCGCCTGGCGGCCAAGATCACCTTCCACCAGCGCGGATACGCCGGCGCCAAGATCGACCTGACGGTTTGCGACGTAAGCTCCGGCCAAGCGAAGCTGCTGGCTTCGCGCACCGTCGCCCTCGGGACGGAGGGCAACCTTCAGACTGAGACTCTGATGTTCGATATCGGCAGCGCCGGCGCCAGAACGCTGCAGATTGCGGCTGCGCCACTTCCCGGCGAGCAGAACACGGCCAACAATACGGTGACGCGCGTGGTGAATGCGGGCTCCGATGCGCGCCGCATCCTTTATATGGAGGGTGAGCCGCGTTGGGAGTACAAGTTCATCCGCCAGGCGGAAGAGGACGACCGCATGGTGCAGATTGTCTCCATCGACCGCACCAGCGAGAATAAGCTCTACCGGCAGGGGATCTCCGATCCGAAGGAACTGGCCGATGGTTTTCCTTCGCGCGCGGAGGACCTTTTCGCGTATCAGGGGCTGATCATAGGGTCGGTGGAAGCCGGCTATTTCACTGCCGGGCAGCAGGAGTTGATTCGCGAATTCGTGGACCGGCGCGGCGGCGGACTGCTGCTGCTGGGCGGTCAGTTCGCGCTGGCGGACGGCGGCTGGAACGCCTCGAAGCTCACCGACCTGATGCCAACCACGCTGCCCACCCAGGCCGGCACGTTTCACCGCGAGCAGGACCCGAAGAATGGAACCACGCATACCACGGCCGAGCTGGCGCCGGCCGGCATGGACAGCATCATCACCCGCCTGGTGGACGACCCCGCGGCGAACGCCGCCAAGTGGAAGAAGTTGCCCTACCTGATGGACTACGAAGACCCCGGCATTCCCAAACCGGGCGCGGCGGTCCTGGCCAACATGATCACGCCGGAAGGCCGAACGCTGCCCCTGCTGATTACGGAGAACTTCGGCCGCGGCCGTACCGCGATTATGGCTACCGGCGGCAGTTGGCGCTGGCAGATGAGTTCGCCGCTGGGCGATACGGCCCACGATTTGTTCTGGCAGCAGTTGCTGCGGTGGCTGGCGTCGGATACTCCGGGCCACGTCGCGGCGTCGGTGCCCGCTCAGATGCTGCTCGATAACGGCGCGGTGACTCTTACCGCCGAGGTTCGCGATCCACAGTACAACCCGGCTCCCGACGCCAAGGTGGAAGCGCATATTCTGGGACCGAGCGGCGTCAGCGCGCTGGTGGAGATGACGCCCACGCCCGACAGTCCCGGCCAGTTCCAAGCCGCGTGGTCCGCTCCCAAGGCCGGCGCCTATTTGACCGAGGTGACGGCCCAGCGCGCCGATCCCGGCACCGGCACAGTCAAGGAATTGGGCCGCGACGTGCTGACTTTTCAGCGCATGGACGGCGTGGCGGAGAATTTCCATACGGAACAGAACCGCGAACTCCTGGAACGCCTCGCCACGCAGACCGGCGGACAATATTGGAAGTCCGCCGATTTGGGGAAACTCGCCGGCGCGATTCCGTTTTCGGAGGCCGGCGTGACCATGCGCGAGACCAAAGATCTGTGGAATTTGCCGCTGGTGTTCCTGGTGCTGCTGACGCTGCGTTTTTCCGAGTGGTGGCTGCGGCGGAAGTGGGGGATTGTTTAGATGCTGCAACGATTCCTCGATCCCGCCACGCTCGCTTCCATTTCCGGGCTTGACCTGGTTGCCAAGACTGTGGTCGATGGGTTTATTTCCGGCCTGCACCGCTCGCCCGACTTTGGCTTCAGCGAGGAGTTTGTCGAATATCGCGCTTATGCTCCTGGCGACGATCTGCGGCACGTCGATTGGAACGTGTATGCCCGCACCGAGCGAGCTTATCTCAAGCGCTTTCGCGGCGAGACCAATGGCTGGTTGACGGTTCTGTTGGACGCCAGCAACTCCATGCAGTTCGGCTCGCATGGCATCAACAAGATGGACTACGCGCGGTATCTGGTCGCATCGCTGTTTTATTTGGCGATCCACGGGCAGCGCGACGCCGCCGGGCTGCTTACGTTTGACGACGAGGTCCGCAATTATATACGCCCTTCCACCCGGCAGGGCCAGTTGCACCGTTTGCTGGCCGGGCTGGAGCAGGCCGAAGCCCGCGCCCGCACGGATTTCGCGAAGCCCATGCGGTACTTCCAGGAGTTCCTGAAGCGGCGCGGCATGGTGCTGATTGTCTCCGACTTTTGGGAGTCGCCCGAGAGCATTGTACGCACCATTGAGCCGCTGCGCTTCCGCGGCAACGAGGTGGTCTTGTTCCACGTGCTCGACCCGAAGGATGTGCGGCCGGACTTGAACGGCCCGTCCATTCTGGTGGATATGGAGACCAAGGAGCAGCTTGAGGTCACGCCCGATTACACCAAGAAGGAGTACCGGGAGAAGATCGACACGCATCTTGCCGACTTGCGCGACCGCGCGCAGGCGGCGGGCTTGGGTTACTACCTGCTCATGACGGACCGGCCGCTTGACGACGCACTGCGCGAATACCTGACGCTGCGCGGAGGGCGCGATTAAATGGGACTGTTCGCGCCCTGGTTCCTGGCCGGCCTGGCGGGGCTGGCGCTTCCGGTCTACCTGCATTTGCTGAAGCGGCAGACCACCGCGCCCAAGCTGGTGAGCTCGTTGATGTTCTTCGAGTCGCGTACGCAAAGCTCGACTCGCCATCGCCGGCTGCGCTATTTTCTGCTGCTGTCGCTGCGGCTGCTGTTGCTGATGCTGTTGGTGGTGGCCTTCGCCAATCCCTTCATCAACCGGAACACAGCCACCCTTGCGAGCCAGCGCCTGGTGCTGCTGGTGGTGGACAACTCCTTCAGCATGCGCGCCGGAACCCGGTTGACGGACGCCAAGGACGCAGCCATGAGCGTGCTGGCCGGAAAAGGCGCCGCGCGCGCCCAAGTGGGTTCGTTCGGTTCGCAGTTGCGGCTGATGACGCAACCCATCGAGGACCAATCGGCGTTGCGCGCGGCCGTGCAGGCGATCGAGCCCGGCGACGGCCACGGCAACTTCGGGGAACTGGCGCGGGCGGTGCGCGCCATGGCCGAATCGGTCCACACGCCCATCGAGCTGCACCTGTTCAGCGACATGCAGCGCGGCGACCTGGCGCCTACCTTTTCCGATATGGCGCTGCCGGCCAACGTGACTTTGGTGACCCATGCGGTGATTTCCAAGGCCCAACCCAACTGGACGGTGGAATCGGTGGACGCGCCGGGACAAGTCTGGGGCAAGGACGCCAAGCCGGTTCACGTGCAGGCCGTGATTGCCGGCTTCGGCACTCCCGCCGCCAAGCGCACGGCGTCGCTGGTGGTGAACGGCAAGACCACGGCTACCAAGACGGTTGCCGTCCCGGCCAACGGACGGGCCACGGTGGAGTTCCCCGCGCTCGAAGCGCCCTACGGGTTCAACCGGTGCGAGGTGAGGATCGACGCCGCCGACGGCTTTCCGGCCGACGACCTGCGCCGCTTCGCGGTGTTGCGCTCCGACCCGCAGAAAGCCTTGCTGATCCATAACTACGGCGATAACCGTTCGCCGCTTTACGTGGGCGCGGCGCTTTCGGCGGCGGCGCAATCGGCTTTCATCCTCGAATCGATCAACGTCAACGAGGCCGCCGACCGGCAGCCGTCCAATTACGCCTTTATCGTCCTCTCCGATCTCAATACGGCGCCCGCGATTCTGGAAAACTCGTTGACCGGGTACGTGCGCTCGGGCGGCAGCTTGCTGATCGCCACCGGATCCTCGGCCGGGGCCCGCTTGCAGATTCCGATTTTCGGCGCGCGGATTATCGAGACGCGCGACTACAGCCGCGTTCCCGACCGTTACATGGCGGTGGGATCCGCCGACTCCTCCTATCCAGCGGTGGCAAAGGCGGACGGCTGGCAGGGCGTCAAGTTTTTCTACGCTCTCGATGTCGATCCCGGCGACGCCCGGGTGATTGTCCGCTTGAGCGACCAGACGCCGCTGTTGCTCGAGAAACGCATTGGCGAGGGGCGCGTGGCGCTGCTTACCTCCGGGCTCGACGGCCTCACCAACGATTTTCCGTTGCATCCCGCCTTCGTGCCCTTTATCGAACAGACCGCGCGTTATCTTGCGGGCAGCGAACGCCAGGGCGGGGCACGGCCGGTGGATGCCTACCTCGATTTGCGAAATGCGAAGGAACGAACCCAAGGCGTCGAGGTCACCGACCCGGAAGGGAAGCGGCCGCTCACCCTGGGCGAAGCCGCCTCCGCGCAATCGTTTCAGCTCACCGAGGCTGGCTATTACCATTTGCGCCTTGCCAATGGCCGCCAGGACGAGGTTGGGGTCAACCCCGATCCGAAGGAGTCCAACCTGGACGTGATCCCCGGGGATGTGCTCGCCCTGTGGCAGGGCAAGGGCGGCCAATCTCCGCAAGCGGCCGCGGCGGCGCCGGGCGCGGCGATGCCCCACAAGACGCCGGAATCCCTGTGGTGGTACGCGATGCTGCTGGTGCTGGCTTCGGCGGTGGCGGAATCGGTCTTGGCGAGCAGATATTTGGGGACGCAGCGGGAAGAATCGTAGCGGGGGCCGGGGGCCAGGGGCCAGGGGCCAGGGCTCGGGGGCCGGGGGCCAGACCAAACGAACCCAAAGTGTTGCAATACACCACAACACTGATCGAGGTGTATGTGTACGCGACAGGGGTCACGTGAGTCCGGACGAGTAGAAGAGATCGACAGAGGGTCACTTGGACCGGGAGCGAGTATACCTGCGCGACAGAGGGGTCAGGTGTACCGGGAGCTTGGGCTTGTGGGTTTGTCGAGGTGGGGATTTCGTTGCGGCACTTATCGCCGCTTGTTCGGAGACTGGGGTAATCGGCTAGTCTAATTCAGGCTCGTACCGTAAGAACTTTCGTAATTGCCGGCTTTCTTAAGACCGCGGGAAGCAGGTTTCCCTGCTCCCACGGCGTTTTGGAATCGATTCCAAGGTCTCCCATCCGCTTTGCTAGGGCTTCCGGGAGTCCAGTACCACCGTGAAAACGTGCAACGCTTCCTGGCCAGGAAGAAGGTAGAAACAGAGCGGCGACTTGCGGCCCGCCAAGGCGCAAGCCACCACTCCGATTTCAAAGTAACAGGCGGGTGGGAGCGCGCCGGGAGCGGAGGCGTGGCGGTTGTTGAAAACAATGGCGCGAAATATTTTTATTTTTGTGTGACCGGGTCGGGCGAGGGCCGCCATACGTAGGTACCTAGTGTTCACACATGCCACAGAGCTGTCAACTGCTGTAGACAGTTTTCGGCTCGAAGCCGGCTCTCCGGGCGGACATAAGTCCGCCCGTGAAAACAGCGGGCCTCCTACCGCTCTCTGGACTCTCAATTGCTAAAGGGATATCAAGAGCTGAACGTATGGACGGTGCGACGATGCTCCGCGGAATGGCGGCTGTGCTGTCCTTATGCTTTGCGTGGGGAGCTCATTTCCCGCCCGGCGCGATTGGGCGACATAGAAAACACGCGCGGGCCGTTCTGATCTTGAATCCATAAGAAGCGGAGGTTTCCCATGCGCCTAAACGGTTCGGCAGCGGCGGCTGCTCTGGCGGTGGCCCTGACGTGGTCGGCGGCGCCTCTGGGTGCGGCAGGTTTTGGGACTGTGGTTTCGATCGGCGGTCATGCCGCGGATATCGCGCTGGACGAGACGCGCGGCGTAGTTTACGTCGCCAACTTCACGGCCAATTGCATCGATGTGGTATCGACGTCCGACAATACCATTCACAGTTCCATAAATGTGGAACCGCAGCCGGGCGCGCTCGCGATGTCGAGCGACGGCCATTACCTGTTGGTGGCGCATTACGGAAATTGGGTAGCGACGGACCCCCAACGGAATCTGATCACGCTGATCGACCTGACCAGCAGCGCGACCCAGACCTTCGTTATGGGCAGCCCGCCCCTGGGAGTGGCCTTCATACCGAGCGGCCAGGCGCTGATTGTTACGACAACGAGCTTTGTGCTGTTCGATCCGGCGTCCGGGACCATGCAAACGGTGAATACCTTCGCCGCTCTCACCCCCGTGGTGCTGCCGACGCCTTCTCCGGCGTTCCCGCCGCAAATCATCGGAGCGGCGCTCACGGGTTCGGGCGATGGCTACACGGTCTGGGGGATCGGCGACGCCGGGACCGGCACGCAGGTGGTCTTCCGGTGCGACGCGCACCAAGCTCAGTCCATACAGGTTTACGCCTTAGCGGTTCAATCCACACCGGCGCTGCTGCCGCGCGTGAGCGTGAACACGGACGGGTCGTGGGCCATGATTGGGTATGCGGTTTTTGGCGTGAATTTCCAGAACGGCGCGGTGCTGGCGCAGTATCCCGATGCGGTGGCCTCCCCATCGATCAGCGGGACCGCGATGGACCCGGTTCTGGGACGGGTCTACGCGCAAATTCCCGACACGGCGCACCCGTTCCCCGGCCCTCCTTTCACGGCGACGAACTTTCCGGTGCTTTCCATGATGAACGCGGCCAATCTGACGGTCCTCGACCGGCTGACGATTCCCGAGGATATGACCGGCCGCGCCACGCTGAGCAAGAGCGGGGCAACGCTGTACGCCATTTCCGAGAGCGGATTGATGGTGTTGCCGGTGGGCGCCGTCAACAGCTACCCGCGGCTGGCGGTCGGGCAGGAGGATGTTCTGATCCAGACTACGGCTTGCAACCGGAGCGTTCTTAGCCAACCATTTAATGTCATCGATCCGGGCGGAAACAAGACCAGTTTCTCCATTTCCGTGAGCCAAGCCGGCGTTTCGGTCTCACCAAGGTCCGGCGTGACGCCCGCGACGGTACAGGTCATTGTGGAGCCGACGGCGTTTGAAAACCAAACAGGCACTACCGCGATACCGATCACAATCACTTCCCAGTCGGCGGTCAACCTGCCGCAAAGCGTGCGGCTGCTGGTCAGCAACCCCGATCCGGACCAGCGTGGCACGGTGGTAGACGTGCCCGGCCACCTGAGCGATATGCTGGCGGACCCTGTGCGTAACATGGTCTACCTTCTCCGCCAGGACAAGAACGAGCTGCTGGTCTACAACGGGACCACGTACACGCTCATGGCGACCCTGCCCACGGCCACCACACCGACGCGGATGAACTTTGCCGCCGACGGCCAGCACCTGCTGGTCGGTTACGACAAGGCACAGGTAGTATCGGTGTTCGACATGAGCGCGATGCAGCAGAGCGCCACCATCGGCCTGCCGTTCGGGCACTACGCACGATCCGTCGCCGCGTCGAGCGCCGCCACTCTGGCTGTGGCCCGGACCTCGCAGGCGTCCAGCGCTACCGGCGGCATGAGCGCGTGGATTGGGGGTAGTTCCGTCGCGCCGGCGGTCATCGACAGCCTGGACCTCAGTACCCCGCTGGTGACTCAGCTTCCGTCACTGGGAATCTGGACTAACTCAGTGTCCGTGGACGCGGCCTTAGCGCCCTCCGGGGACGCCGCCCTGGCGCCTTCGCCGTCCGCCTGGATCTTGCTGGCGGAGGCGGATGGCGATGTGACGCTGTATTCCGCCGCGGCGAATACCTTTGTGGCTGAGCGCCAGGATTTCACAACGCTGCAGGGTGCCCTGGCCGCCTCGGACTACGGCTCCTACGTGGTGGGCGGCAACATTCTCGATAGTTCCCTGACGCCGATGGGTGTTCTGGATGCATCGGTAGGCACGGCCACGGGGTTCGCGTTCGTGAGTCAGGGAGGGTTCCTGGTGGCGGGCACAGCGGCGTCGGCGCCGGGCGCGATCGAGAATCTCCCGGCGCTGCCAAGCGCGGCGGTGAAGCCCACACGAGTGGTGGAGGCGCCGCTGCTACCCGCGGTAGGAACAGTTTTCACGCGTACGGTTTCTCCGCTGGCGGCGGGAACGAATGTGATTACGCTGACCACGTCGGGATTCACCGTGTTGGCGTGGAATTACGACGCGGCGGTGGCTCCGCCGGTCATCTCCTCGGTGGTTAATGGCGCGAACGGCGGACCTGGGGTGGCCCCTGGCGGGCTGATCAGCATCTACGGCCAGAACATGGGCCTGACGACTCAGGCCACCAGCCAGATTCCGCTGCCAACGGCGCTGGCGCAATCCTGCGTGGAAGTGAACGGCACGCCAATACCGTTGTTCTCAGTCTCCGGCCAGCAGGTCAACGCGCAGTTGCCCAACAACGTGACCGGCAGCGCCACGATGATCATCATCACTCCGGGCGGAGCAAGCGGCGCCTTCAATTTCAACATCTCTCCTACCGCGCCGAACATCTTCCTGTCAGGGACGGCTGGACCTCTGACGGGGTTGGCGACCGTTGTGCGTTGGAACAATGGGGAACTGGTGACTCCCACGAATCCCATCCACCCCAACGATTGGTTGGAAATCTATCTGACCGGCATGGGCGCCACCACGCCGGGGATCGCCGCCGGACTGCCCGGTCCGGCAAACCCGTGGGCCATGGTGGAGGATGTGCCGACGGTCACGCTGGGCGGCTATGGGCTGCAGTTTACCTACGCAGGCATGGCGCCGGGTGAGGTCGGGGTATACCAGATCGATGCGTTCGTTCCCTACGGCGTGCCGCTGGGATTGGATGTCCCGCTCACGGTCTTCCAGGGGAGCGGCTCGACGACGGTAGATGAGCGCGTTGTGAATTGAGGGCGGGGGATAAGATGAAGACGATCCGAAACGCGATCTTATTACTGGCGGCATCGACGGCCGGCGGGTTTGCCCAACAATGGGAGTTCGGGGCCGCGGGCGGCTACAGCACAGCGCCCGCCATCCCTGTGACGGCGCCCACGGGAACGGCGACAACCGGGATCGCCCCAGGCGGCGCTTTCAGCGTGTTCCTAGGACTGAGCGAGGGGCGGCATTGGGCCGGTGAGGCGCGATTTGGCTACCTGATGGGAGATCTGCGCATCCAGAGCGGCGCCGCCTCGACAACGTTCTCCGCGGCCTCCCAAGTGGCCCATTACGACTTGATTCTGCACACGGGCAGCGGGTCGCGCTTTCAACTTTTCGGCGCGGTAGGCGGCGGCGTGAGATGGTTTGAGGGAACGGGCGAGGAGGCAGCCTATCAGCCGCTGATGCAGTACGCGTACCTCACCAAGACCAGCACCATGAAGCCCATGGCAAGCTTGGGCGGCGGCGTCAAGTTCGCCATTACCAAGAAAGTCCTGCTAAGAATCGAGTTCCGGGACTACATCACGGGCTTTCCCACAGAGCTGATCACGCCGGCCGTGGGGGCGACGTTCGGCAGCAGCATCTTGCATGATCTTGTGCCGATGGCCGGACTGAGCTACGGCTTTTGATCGCAACGAGGATTGACGGAATCGCCAGAGTAAGTGACCCGTTGGGTTAGCGAGACGTTGTTACTATCTGCCGGCCGGCGCGTTGTCCACCAACAGGGCCATGTTATCCAACATGATCGTAGTTGCCGGCTCGTCCTTCGGGACGCCTTGGCACAGCATGCGAATGCCGTCGATCCCTTTGATGTTCCGAGCGGCAAAGCGGCCAGATGGGGTCGGCAATCGGGGCGGTCAAAGTACGGGAAGCCCACGGGCCGCGAAGGCTCCGCGTCGTGATGTAAGGGGCCAAATTTGTGTCGCCGATGTACCGAGTTACGCTTCGCGCAGCCAGCCGATCGGAACGGCTTCGAAGATATCGAGTTGCGTCATCTCGATTCCAAGCTGCGCTTCCCTGGGCTGCAACAACCCCCGCACCCTGGCCGCTAATTGGGCCTGCGCACCGAAGAAGCCAGCGCTGTTCATTTCTCCTGCTGCGAGGCGAAGAGCCTGCCGCAGCTCAAGGTAAAAGCTCGCAAAGGCATCACTGCTCTCCGTGATGAAGTAAGCGGGGTTCGCGACGCGGTACTCACCCGCAAGGCTTACCTGAACGCCCATGCCATCGACAGTCAGCAACTCCTGACCTGCAACCTGGAAGGGTGTGGGACGGACATCGCAGACGATCATCGTCCGTTTGGGCGTAATCCAATGCGCCCCCGGACCAAGTATCTTTTCAACCCGGCCTTCTCGTAGCACTACGCCGCGCTGGAATGCCTCAACGACTCGCCTCTTTGGGACCGGGAAGAGCCAACCCCAGACGCGATAAAGGACGGCAAATGCAACAGCGACAAGGAAGATCTCCACAGCCGCGCCTGCTGCTGTTTCTACAGGTGTCGCCATCGCCCCTATCGTAACGCAGCTCTGGGTGATCGGCCCAACGACGGCGCGCGACGGGAAGACGAGAACGAGAAACGTTAAACGGGGTTCCATCCCCTGGACCTCCCGGGCGGCAAAGCGGAGCGGCGGAGTCCTCCGAGTGCATCGCGGTGTTATATTGTCCTGAACATGCTCACTAGCTATTTTCGTACGGCGGCAGCGGCTTTGCTGGCGGCTTGCGTGCTCGTGGCCGAGCCTGCGCCGGATTGGAGCGCGGTGAAAGCGCTGGCGGCCGGCTCGGAGGTTCGCGTGGAGACGCCGGCAGGTAAATTGACCGGGCTGGTGCAAGGGGTGAACGACGGCGCCATCACCCTGCTTTCCGGGAAGGGCGCTCAGACCGCCATGCAGTCCGATGTGACGCGGGTGGCTGTGAAGAAGCCCTCACGCCGCAAGCGCAACACGCTGATCGGGCTCGCGCTGGGCGCCAGTTTCGGCCTGGTGGACGGGAGCGCGTCCACCTGCAACAGTTCCAACTTTAACGGAAGTTGTCCGAGTCAGGGCGCCTTGGATGCGGCGGGGGCGCTGGTTTTCGGAGGCTTGGGGGCCGCTGTTGGAGCTGTGATTCCTACCGGCGGCTGGCGCGAGGTATACCGCTCGACCGCCGCGGCCCAGGCAACCTCGCACGTCCCATGAATGCCGCTCGCCTGAGGACGAAAATGCGTCTGTTTGAATGTATAAGGGCGCGGATGAAAAAGGGTCCTCCTGAAGGGTACAATGCCGAGACCGGCTCTGAACAGCCGGCTCAGAAACCTCAAACAGGAGAACCCAATGAACG
>Ga0181535_10000388_pt1 | contig 66580 bp, 72 predicted proteins | sample PEATcosm2014_Bin_44_FD_119774 | JGI IMG/M metagenome (GOLD analysis project Ga0181535, IMG submission 119774) | Peatland microbial communities from MTU Mesocosm Facility, Houghton, MI, USA - PEATcosm2014_Bin17_30_metaG | ecosystem: Environmental > Terrestrial > Soil > Wetlands > Peat | place... | reverse complement strand
TTGTTGAGTTTGATGCTTTCCATCTCGTGCCTCTCTTCTCTGGTGCCGTCGCCTCACGGCTGATCGCCGTAGTGGTACCGAGCTTGGAGGACGACGATGTCCTCGCTCTCGACCAGATACACGAGACGGTGCTCGTCATCGATCCGGCGGGACCAGCATCCCTGAAGGACGTGACGCAGTTGCTCAGGCTTGCCAATGCCCGTGAACGGATCCCGGATGATGTCCTGGAGCAACCGGTTGATCCGCTTGACGGTTGTCCGATCCGTGCTCTGCCAGTAGAGGTAGTCCTCCCAGCCGTGGGCGGTGAAGACCAGCCGCATCACATCAGCTCGTGGGCCTTCCGGTCTCCCGCCCTGGCCTGTTCCAGGCTCTCCAGCAGCCTCTTGGCGTTGGCCGGAACCCGGAGTAGGTAGGCCGTCGCTTCGAGGGCGTCGTAGTCCGCGCGGGCCATCAGCACGGCGTCACCCCTCTTCGAGGTGATCTCCACTGGCTGACGATCGTTGTTGACCTGTTCGATCAGGGGAAACAGGTTCCTCCGTGCGTCGCTGGCAGTCACAACCACATCCATGCTCCTCTTCACTGGTACAGGATATGGTACCACTCGAGTGCCCCCGAAGAGAACCTCTCGCTCCTCGCAGAGGCCCCAAGCCACGGCCCCTAGCTTGTCCGTAGCTGACCCCCAACCGCCCCCAGATCCAGGTCGCGGTTTGCGAAATGAGGGTCCAGTTGCAGGGCGCAACGTCGGTTTTGAGTTCAGGGCCGGCCGGAAACGCGCTCCCTTATTGCCAAGGTAGGGGTCACGGGTTCGAGCCCCGCCTCCCGCTCCAGCCTCCACGCGGAAGCTACAGTGGCACCTGACGAGATTGGGCTTGCCCCGCTTTGACGGACACTTCTGTTAGGCCGAGCACACAGCGGCGTGGTCGGATTCGTAGTCTGCCGGACTGAGGTTGCCAAGCGTCGAGTGACGGCGCTCCCGGTTGTAGAAGAACTCGATGTATGAACTCGTCCGTGAACCTTCGACGCTCCCGTCGAGCCATCTGGCCCTCCTTGGGGGGGTTGTCCCCACATCATGGTGGTCCGTCTTGTCGGGTCAGGCCCACACCTCCAGGCTGCGCTCTTCTGCGGGTTGGGGCTTCCAATCCCTCTCGTAGGCCACCCAATCGAACGACGGCGCATCGCCACAAACGCCTGATCGCGGGCACCTTCCTCCCGCCCCCGGGTATCACATAACGACCCGCAACGTGATACAATGACGGCATGAGAAGTCTTCGCCTCGATCCTGATGCCGACGTGAAGGTTCGTCGCGCGGCCGCCATCAGGGGGGTTTCCGTGTCCGAGTTCATCCGCCGAGCCGCCGTCGAGGATGCCGAGGAGACGCTGGCGATTCGCCCTAGCGAGCGGTTCGCGGACGTTGCCGGGACCATCCGTGGCGGCGGCGGCCAGGCGCGGCACACGGGCCAGGCCTTCGCGGACGCCCTTGTTCAAGACCGTTCCAGAGGATGACGCTCACCGACGCCGGTCCCCTGATCGCGATCATCGACGCCGACGAGCCCGACCACAAGGCGTGCGTCGAAGCCCTCGACCACCTCACGCTTCCACTGGTGACAACTTGGCCGGCGTTCACCGAGGCCATGTACCTCCTTGCCAGGGCCGGCGGCACTCAGGGCCAGCGTGCGCTCTGGAGGTTGGTCCAGTCGGCCCGCCTCGTTCCCGCCGACCTGTCGCCAGCGCTCGTCGACCGAAGTGCTCGCCTGATGGATCAGTACGCAGACCGACCCATGGATCTGGCGGACGCAACCTTGGTGGCGCTGGCCGAGGAGCGAGGCGACCGCCGCATCTTCACCCTGAATGCCGACTTCCAGATCTACCGGCTGCGCGGGCGGCAACACTTCGAGCTGCTGCCGACTCGCTGAGCTGCCTCTCGGGCGCTACCCGCATGACCCCAACCCGGATTCCCGTCCGTTAGAAACCGAGGTCTCCTGCGCGTCGCGAAACCTCAAATGAGGGCTGGACAAGCGGGTGAACGGCAGACTTGTATTCGGATCCGACTCGAAACCCCGCCGTTCCTTGCCAAGGTAGGGTCACGGGTTCGAGCCCCGCCTCCCGCTCCAGCCTCCGGCAGACGGCTACGCCGGAGCCGGCCTGACGGTCAGGACGACGTTCCCCGTCTTCTGCTTCGTCTCCACGTACCTGGTGGCCTCGACCACACGCTCCAGCAGATACTTCCGGTCGATGACGGCCCGGTATTCCCCCGCCTCGATGAGCCCCTTGAGAAACACAACGTCTTTCTTCGTGAATCGAGGAGGGATCGAGAATCGCACTCGCTTGGGTCCGATCAGCGCCGTCCAAGGGCTCAAGACCAGGTTCCGAAACCCGTCGGTTGCAAGGAAGGCTCCGCCCCGCTCCAGCGAACCGCGACAATCGCGGAATCGCAACATGCCAACCGCGTCGAGGATGACGTCATAGGTCTCGCCACTCCGCATGAAGTCCTGCTGCGTGTAATCGATGACCTCGTCAGCGCCGAGCGACCTCACCAGCTCCAAGTTCTTGGAGTCGCACACTGCGGTGACGTCGACACCAAAGTGATGAGCCAGCTGCACCCCTGCTGTGCCGATGGATCCCGAAGCACCGTAGACGAGAATCCTCTGCCCCTTGTGGAGTCTGGCCGGTCTCAGAGCATTCAGCGCCAGGATCGCCCCGTCGCAGATCGCGGCCGCGTCCTCGAAAGACATGCCGGACGGCATTGGCGCCAGCGCGCCGCCCGCTCGCATGCAGAGGAGCTCGGCGTGCGCTCCGAACCTCCACGGATTGATGCCAAAGACCCGGTCTCCGACCGTGAACTCGGTCACGTCTACGCCGACCGCCTCGACCTCCCCAGACAGATCGCTGCCGAGGATCCTCCGCCTCGGGCGCCGAACACCGGTGGTGAGGCGGGCCACGAACGGCGACCCTTCGCGAAGGGCGCAGTCGGTCCGGCTGACCGTGGTTGCGTGAACCCTGACCCGGACCTCATCGCCCCTGGGCACGGGCGGCTCGACATCCTCGAGCCGGAGGACCTCGGGCGGCCCGTACCGATCGTGGACGACGGCTCTCATGAGCCCCACTCTACGGCAGCGACCCGAACCGATCCTCCTCGATCTTCATCGAGTCGGTTCAGCCACCTGTCCAACCATACGCCAATTGATTGACGCGTCAACCATATGCCCGACCACGCCCGCGCGGCTCACCGCCGCCTGAGGAATCTCCACCAGAAGGCTCCAAACACCAAGACGGTGCCGACATTCGCTGCGAGCCGTACCCAGAACCGGTTTCTGAAGAACGCGACATCCATGCCGACGATGACGGCCACCATCACCACCACGTAAAGCACGATGGCTCCGTGGCTGCGCACCGGGGGCAAGGGTTCGTCTTCAGGTTCTCGCATCACGCTGATCTCCATATGGTGCCGATGCCCTAGCGGCGGAACGCGGCTCGGGTCGCGGCGGCGGTGGAGCGGTAGTAGTCGGTTGGGTGGAGGAAGCCCCACTCGCGGAACCTCACGCCGTCGGTGACGGCACGTCGGTAGCCGAAGCAGGCGAGGTAGAGCGTTCGGATGTACATCACCCCCTCGAGCCGGTCCAGCTCCTCGTCGGTCGGCTCGACGTGCCGGCGGTAGGCGCCCACGGCGGCATCGATGCACTCCGGGTTGGGCCGGCGTGGGTTCCACAGACCCGTGCCCCAGATCAGGTAGGCGAAGTCGGCGAGGCGCGGTCCCCGCCCCGACGCCTTCCAGTTGATCGCGACGGGACCTTGCTCGCTGAGCACAGCGTGATCGGGGGCGTGGAGGAGATTGCCGTGGAGCAATCCCTCGGGAAGGCCGTGACCGTCGTCGGCCGAGCGCACCATGTCCCTGAGCCGCTCGAATCGCTCGCGATCTGCGGCCGCGACCTTCGTGTCCACGGCGTCTAAGAACGCGAGAGCGGCCAGCAGGTCCTGGCGCGGGGTGCCTTCACGGGTGGGGTCCTCACCGCTGGCTCCGCCCGGCCGGCTGGCTGACGCGTCGTACGGAAGCGCGTGCAGCCGTCCGAGCAGGTCACTCATCATGGCGAACTTCTCCGCGCCGTCGGGAAGCTGGCCGCCTTCGACGAACCGCGTCACCAGGACCGCACTGCCATCGAAATCAGAAACCGCGCTATCGGCCGCCAGGCGCTCGGCCGGATAGTCCTGTCGCTCCAGGAACCTCAGGATCGCGGCATCGCCCTCGACGCCCACCCTGGGACGAGCGGGCGGGAAGGCCCGTGCGACCCAGGCCTCGCCGTCACCCCTGTCGATGCGGAAGACGTAGGTCTTGTGCACGCTGAGCTTCGTCGCAGCGACAGCGTCTATGCCGTAGCGATCCCTCAGGTGGGTGACGAGGCGGTCAGCGGCGGGCTCGTGGTGCATTCGCGCACCGAGCCCCTCAATGTCTGTCAACGCCTCGGTGTAGCGCTGACCGGCGTCCTGGGCGTGCTGCCGGACAACCTTCTTGAAGCTGGCATCCTTGGTCATGGACAAGCCTCCTCTTGACACCCTCGTCCCCCAGCGGCGCGGTGTTGAGAGATGGCCTGTGACGTTCAATTGACCGTGAGGGCGAATCCCCTTCGCAATGGAACCCCGGCTGGGGCGGACGTTCCACAGCTCGGCGGCCGGTCGGCGCCGTGGAGACAATTGTAGGACCTTTCGCTTGTGCGAGACTTATCCGCGAGCATGGATGGCGCGCAGCTCTTCCGCCGGGCCCTCGAGCAGGCGACGGCGCTGGTCGGGGGCGTCCGCCCCTCCCAGTTCACCCTGGCCACGCCCTGCACGGAGTGGGACGTGCGGGCCCTGGTGAGCCACATGCTCCACGAGCTCAGCTGGGCTCCCGACCTGATCCTGGGAGCCACCGTCGCCGAGGTCGGCGACCGCTACGATGGGGACCTCATCGGCGGCGACCTGGTGGCGAGCTGGCGGCGGGCTGCCCAGGCCGCGCTCATCGCCGTCGACCGCTGCGACCCAGTCGCCATCGCCCACCTCTCGTTCGCCGACGTGAGCAACGACGCCTATCTCCGGCAGGTGGGGGGCGACGAGCTGATCCATTCCTGGGATCTCGGAGCCGCCACCGGCGTCCCCGTGCGCTTCGATCCCGAGCTGGCCGAGGCGGTGTACGAGAACACCCTGCCCGGCGTGAAGGGCATGCAGGCGAGTGGCCTCTTCGCTCCCCCGGTCCTCGCGCCAGAGAACGCCGACGCCCAGACACGCATGGTCGCGCTTTTCGGGCGCGACCCCGGCTGGCGGCCGCCCCACTGAGACCCGCCGCCTCGGTGGCGGCACGCTGCCAGCGACTCGTCTCCGAGGCGAAACTCCCGACGATCGGACCGAGGTGCGTGGCTACGGTTCGCAGCTCCGCTCGGCGTGTGGCTTCCCGGCGGTCGGCCCGGAGGCGCGGAGCCCTCAGATCCGCCGCGAGTGGCTAGCCGGTGAGCAGCTTGAATCCGTGATCCCACGCTCCCCGCGCTCCGCCGATCTTCACCCACGCGATGCAGATCGCCTCCAGCTCCCGGGAGCCCTGGATGCCGCCGAGGTCGACCACGTCGGACCAGCCGAAGTCGTTCAGCACCGCGGTCACAGTGCGCTTGGCGGGCCCGTCGTCGCCGACGATCAGCATGGTCGGCTCACCCTCGCGGAAGCTCGGGTCCACGAACAAGGCGTTGCCGATCGTGTTGAACGCCTTGACCACCCTGGCGTCCGGCAGCCAGCGCTGGACGCGCTCCCCGAGCGAGTCCTCGCCGGTGATCGACAGCTTGGGGGGGAAGCCGCCGGAGGAATCGAGCGGGTTGGTGGTGTCGATGACCACCTTGCCGCTGAAGTTCTGGGGACCGGCAGCGGCGATGACCTCCTCGACGGCATCGCCCAGCACCGCCAGCACGAGCAGCTCGCCATGCGCAGCCGTCTCCGCGAACGTGCCACCGCGAATGCCGGCTCCATCGCCGGAGAGCCACTCGCGGAGCTCGGGCTTGTCCGGGTCCCGCGAGCCAATCATCACGTCGTGGTCACGACTGCGAAACCCCATGGCCAGACGCCGCCCGACCTCCCCGGTGCCCAACACGCCGACTTGGGTCTCTGCCAGCTGGTAACTCGCCATCTCTGCTCCTCTCTCGTTGCTGGACACGAGCCGATGTGACCCCCGGTCAGAGTAGCCTTCCTGCGCCGAGGCGCGGCCGGGCGGGAGTGACGCCGGCCACCGGCTGGTAACGCCTCCACAGCGCGGCTCCCGGTCGCCGCCTCCACAGCCCTCCCCCAATCGCCCACCCCTGACGAGACGCCCCCGCCTGCTGAGCGAGATCAGACGACCCACCCACCCGCCCGGGTCTCATAGTTCGTGACCGCCGCCGGGGCACCCGCCGGGGTGGGCGTCGGCGCCGGAGTGGGACTGGGGGTTGTGGACGGCGACGGGCTGGGCGACGCGGTCGGCAACGGCGTGGGGCTCGACCCGGGACTGGGCGACCCCGTCGCGCTGGGGCTCGCCGTGGGCGAGGGGCTCGGGGTGGTGCAGGTCGACGATCCGTCGCTGTCGCAGTTGGGGAGGACTCCCTCGGGCTCGTGAAACGCCTCCGGTCGCGGCAGCGAGTCGATGAAGGGCTCGTCGATGTAGCGACCCGGGCCGGTCGTCCCCCAGATGTCGTCCATGGGCACCTGCCGGTTCTCCGCTCCGTCGGTGTTGCCCACCCAGGTGGCCACCACCCAGCTCGGGGTGTACGACATGTACCACGCGTCCAGGTAGCTGTCGGTCGTCCCCGACTTCCCGGCTGTGGTCCAGCGGAAGTCGAGCCCCCAGTAGTCCGGATAGCCACGCAGGATCTGGGTGATGAGCCATGCCTGGGAGGAGGTCATCACCTGACGCTCACCGGGGTCGGTGGCCGGAGCGCTCCAGAGCACGTCGCCGCTCGAGTCGGTGACCCTGAGGATCGTCTGCGGGGTCACGCTGTGGCCGCCGTTGGCGAAGGCGGAGTAGCCGACCGCCTGGTCCAGCACCGAGGTCGCCGAGGTCCCGATCGCCGAGCTCAGGTCGTCGGCGATCGGCGTGGTCACCCCCACCGAGTGCGCGAAGGCGATGATGCTGCCCATCCCGATCAACTGGGCGGCCTGCTCGGTCGCGACGTTGCGCGAGTGGAGCAGCGCGGTGGCGGCGGTGATGTCCCCCTCGTACTGCCGGTCCCAGTCCTGGACCCCGCCCAGGGCCGCCGACTCCGCGGCGGTGTCCTGGAGGATCGTGTAGGGGGTGATGGTGCCGTCCTGGAACCCGGTCTCGTACACGTAGGGCTTGAAGGACGATCCGGGCTGCAGCCCGTCCAGGGTGACGAAGTCGTCCTGGCCGTCGATCGCCGGATCGTTGTAGTCGGCCGATCCGACCCAGGCCAGCACCTGGCCGTCGCTCGGATCCATCATCAGCAGGGCCGCGTTGTTGGCATCGCCGCCCATCCTGGGAAGCCCCTCCGCCACCGCGCTGTCGGCCTCCTCCTGGTAGGTCAGGTCCAGCGTGGTCGTCACCGTCAGGCTCCCATCGAAGGCCCCGGGCTCATCGGCGAGGAGCTGGGGCAGTTCGTCCTCGACGAACTGCACGAAGTGGGGGGCGGGGCCGACCTGCGGCACCTGCCCCTGGGCCAGATCGGCCTGGATCGCCGCCTGGTTGGCCGTGTCGGCGCTGCCGTCGGCGTTGAGGGGATCGACCGCGCGCGCAGCCGCCGGGGTGATGTCGCCCGACACGACCATGGCATTGAGCACGTAGTCCATGCGGTTGTAGGCGCCCGTCGGGTTGACGTACGGGTCGTACGACGACGGTGCCTGGGGGAGGCCGGCGAGCAGCGCAGCCTCACCCAGGTTCAGCTGTGAGGCGGCGACGCCGAAGTAGCGCTCCGCCGCCTCCTGGATGCCGTAAGCGTCCTCCCCGAAGTAGGTGAGGTTCAGGTACATGTCGAGGATCTGCCCCTTGGTGTACTGGCCGGCCAGCTCCTGCGCCAGCAGGGCCTCGCGCACCTTGAGCAGCACCGACTTGTCGGCGCCCTGGCCGTAGAACGCCTCCTTGGCCACCTGCTCGGTGATCGTGCTCGCGCCCTGAGCGGGGCTGTGCAGGATGACGTCGACCACCAGCGCCTGGAGGATCCGCGCAGGGTCGAAGGCGCCCTCCGAGTAGAAGTTCCGGTCCTCGGCGGCGACGATCGCCTCCTGCATGATCGGCGCGATCTGCTGCAGCGGAACGTCCGCGCGCTGCTCGCCGTTGTCGCCGAACTCGCCGAGCAGGTCGCCGTTGCGATCCAGGATCCGGATGGTGCCGGTGGCCGCTCCGATGGCGTCCACGTCGGGGAGGGTCAGCGCCGCGTAGAGGATCAGGCCTCCGAGGATGGCGACGATGCCCACGATCGCGCCTCCGGCGAGCCAGATCCCGCGGCGCAGCGGGGAGCGGTTGCGCCACCAGCGCCCGGCGCGCCGGCGCAGGCCCGCCTCCAGGCCGGCTCGCCGCCGATGCGAGCGGAGCGGCCCCGGCCCCGCGCCGAACCGTGACCGCCGCGCTCCTGCGCGGCCACCCCCTGTGCCCCCCGCTCCCGGCTCCCGCGCGACGTCTGTCGATCCCGGCTCCGCCGGGTCGAAGCGCTCCTCCGTACCGTCCGATCCCATACTCACGTCCTCGTGGGGCAAGGCTCGGCAATGCGACCGACGTGGTCCGCGCTGATCGGGGGCTCTCCCTCCCCGACCTCCCCCCGGGATCGGGGACGACGATCACCACGGCCACAGTGCCCAGGAGAGCAACGCACGCTGTAGCGCCCGGGGTTTCACTCCAGGCGGCGCTTGACGCGTATGGGCGAGAAACCCGGCAGTGCGGCTGCCGCTACAACCCGTACGCCTCGAGCAGGCGCAGCCACACCTCGCTGACGGTGGGGAACGACGGCACCGCGTGCCAGAGCGTGTCCACGGGGACCCGTCCCGCGATCGCGACCGTCGCCGAGTGCAGCAGCTCCTGCGTCGCGGGACCCGTGAAGGTGGCGCCGACGAGGACGCGCCGGGACTCGTCCACCACCATCTGCGAGGTGCCGCCGATGCCCTCGCCCTGCGTGTACGCGCCGGAGACATCGCCGGTGGGATAGCGCACCGCGCGCACCAGCATGCCCCGCTCGCGCGCCTGGGCCTCGGTGAGGCCGACGGCGCACACCTGCGGGTCGGTGAACGTCACCCGGGTGACGATGTCGCGGCTGGCGAGGTCGCGCGCGTCCTTGCCGGCGATCACGTCGCCGGCGATCCGCGCCTGGTACTTGCCCATGTGGGTCAGCAGGGCGAGGCCGTTGCAGTCCCCCACCGCGTAGAGCCAGCCGCCACTGACACCGGTGGCCCGCAGCCTGTCGTCCACCGCCACGAGGCGGCCCGGTTCGAGGCCCACGCTCTCCAGGCCGAGCGCCGCCGTGGCCGGGCGGCGGCCCGTCGCCACCAGGATCTCGTCGCCGGTCAGCTCGCCGCCATCACCCAGGGTCGCGACCACCGAACCCGACTCTTCGCGCCGCACCGACGCGAGCCGGGCGCCGAGCACAACGCGGATGCCCTCCGCCTCGAAGGCGGCGCGGAGCTCCTCGCCGGCGAACGGCTCCTCGCGGCCGAGGAGGCTCGGCGCGCCCTCCAGCACGGTCACCTCCTGGCTGCCCAGGCGCCGCAGGCACTGCGCCATCTCACAGCCCACCGCCCCACCCCCCAGCACGAGCAGGCGGCGCGGCACGGTGTGCGTCTCGGTGGCCTCGCGGTTGGTCCACGGGCGCACGCTCTCCAGCCCGGGCACCGGCGGCAGGGCGGCGCGCGTGCCGGTCGCCAGCACCACCGCGGTGCGTGCGCGCAGCGAGACAACGGCGCCGGAGGAGCTCGACACCTCCACCCGTCGCTCGCCGGCGAGCGATCCGTCACCGCGGTGCAGATCGATGTGCTTCGAGGTCAACCAGGGCACCTGTCCGTCGTCATGCCAGTCCGCCGTCATGTGGTCGCGGCGCGCGAACACCGCCCCGAGGTCGATGCTCCCGGTGACCGCCTGGCGGGCGCCGGGCACACGCCGGGCCGCCGCCAGCACGTCGCCCGGACGCAGCAGCGTCTTGCTGGGGATGCATCCCCAGTACGAGCACTCACCCCCCACCAGCTCACGCTCGACGATGGCGACGCTCATGCCGTGATCGGCGCAGCGCCCGGCGGCGTTCTCGCCGGCAGGCCCCGCACCGATGACGATGACGTCGTACTCGAGCACCGGGCTGTCTGCCTCGCTCATCCCCTGACCCCCATGTCACCGCTCGGCCGTCCCATGCGATTGTGCGGCACGGGGCCGGAGCTCGGACCTCCCGGGGCCAGGCCCTCCGACCCGTGCCCATCGCGGGCGACGGCCTCAGGAAGGTGTCAGGTTGCGACCCCTGCACTGCAGCCCCATGCACTCACGGTCGCCACGGCCCGTCAGCTGCCGACCGGCGGCGCCACGCCTCCTCCAGCAGCCGTGTCACCAGGCCCGGGCTCGCCTGGCGGAGGTCGATGCGCAGGGCCGCGAGGCGCCGGCCCCAGTGGACGGGCTCGCATCTTCCCGGCTGCTCGGCGGCGAGCGCCTCGATGCGGCTCGGCTCCAGCATCACGTTGAGCTGGTCCGCGTCCCAGAGCGTGGCGAAGATGCGGCCGCCCACCCGATACGAGGGCCGGCCGTGGTGATCCTGCTCCACCGCGCCGGGCAGATCGAGGGCAAGGCGGCGCACCCGGGCCGGAGTGACCATGCGAGGAGAGTATCCGCGCAGCCGCCGCGGGGAGCGCCCCGGTGCGAGAGCCGGCGGCCGGCTCCCGGGCGCGGTCGGCGCTGGCTCCGGAGTGACACCATGGCCGCATGTCCAACCGGACCGTCGCGCGCATGGCGCTGGGGCTCCAGGGCCTCTACGCCGCGGTTGCCTTCGGCTGGCGGAGCTGGGTCCGGCGCAGGGAGAGCGGCGACACCGGCCTGCGGCTTGCCAGAGATGGGCCTGCCGCCTCCCGGGCCTCCGTGGGCCTCATGGTCGCGGGCGCCGTCGCGTGCGTGGCGGGCACCGCCGCGGACGCGGGCTCGCCGCTCCGGCGGGTGTCGCCCCTCCGCTGTGTGGGCCTCGCCGGGATCACGCTCGGGCTCGCCGCGACGTATCGCTCGCAGGTGGAGATGGGCGCGTCGTGGCGGATCGGGGTCGACCCCACCGAGCGCACGGAGCTGGTGACCACGGGCCTCTTCCGGTGGGTCCGCAACCCCATGTTCGCGTCCGCGTGCCTGGTGGCGATCGCCGCAGCCGCGGCGGTGACCACCCCCGTCACGGCGGCGGGGGCGGCCATGGTCACCCTCGGTGTGGAGCTGCAGGTCCGCCGGGTCGAGGAGCCGTACCTCCGCACGGCCCACGGGGACGCGTACCTCGACTACGCCCGCGCCACCGGCAGGTTCTGCCCCGGGATCGGCAGGCTGCGCTAGGCCGCTTGGGCGCAGCCCTCAGGCGGCGCCCACCAGCACAGCCTCCGGGGCCGAGCTGCCCTCGCGCTGCACCCGCTGGTCGTCGATCAGGTGACCGTCGCGCAGGTGGATGATCCGGTCGGTGCGGGCGGCCAGGTCGAGGTCGTGGGTGACGATGAGGAAGGTGACCCGGCTCTCCCGGTTGATGCGGCGCATCAGACCGAGGAGCATGCCGGCCGTCTCGCTGTCCACCTCGCCCATCGGCTCGTCACCGAGCACCAGGGTGGGCTCACCGATCAGCGACCGCGCGATGGCCACCCGCTGCTGCTGCCCGCCGGAGAGCTCGGAGGGATGATGCGACGCCCGGTCGCGGAGACCCATCTCCTCGAGCAGCATCTCCGCCCGGCGGCGTCCCTGGCGACGGTCGGCGCCCGAGTAGCGGAGCGGCAGCAGCACGTTCTCGATCGCCGAGAGGGTCGGCAGCAGGTTGAACTCCTGGAAGATGAAGCCGATCCGGCGGCTGCGCAAGTCGGCCCGCTCGCCGTCGCCGAGACGTCCGGTGTCGATGCCGTCGAGGAGGATCCGTCCGCCAGTCGGCCGCATCAGCAGGCCGGCGCAGTCGAGCATGGTGGTCTTGCCACTGCCGGAACGTCCGACCACGGCGACGAACTCGCCCTGCTCGATCTCCAGGCTGACCCCGTCCAGGGCCCGGACCACCTGGGGGGCGCGTCCGTAGTGCTTGGTCAGGTGTTCCAGGCGCAGGGTGGCCATCTCTCTGTCTCTCCTACTGGTTGCGGAGTGCGCTGACGGGGTCCATCCGCGCCGCGCGGATGGCGGGAAGCAGGCCGGCGAAGGCGCCCAGCACCACCGCGAAGCCGATGGCGAGCGCGGTCAGCCCAGGTGTCACCAGGAACAGACCCCCACTGGGGTCGCTCCCGTTCAACAGGATGGTGAGAGCCAACCCGAGGAGGTAGCCGATGACACCTCCGATCAGCCCGATCAGGCCGGCCTCGGCGACGAACTCGGTGAGGATGTGCCGGGTGCGGGCGCCGACCGCCTTCTTGAGCCCGATCTCACGGACCCGCTCGCTCACCGACATCAGCATGGTGTTGACCACCGAGAGCCCCCCGATGATCAGGGCCAGCAGGGCGGCGGCGGTGGTCATGAAGGTGAACACCGCACCACCCGACTTGAAGGCGCTGACCAGGGTGCTGGGCTTGGTCGCCTCCACCGTCGGGACCTCGGCGTTGATGCGCGTGGCCAGGGCGTCGAGGTTCACCCCCGGCTGCGCATACACCACCGCCCCGGTCACCAGCTGATAGGGGTCGACGTGGCCCTGCAGGGCGGTGGGGAGGAAGTCCCCCTCCATCGTCTGAGCGTCGTGGAGGCTGACGTAGGCGCCGCTGTCGGGCGCGGTGAGGGTCGGGTTGAGGATCCCGACGACCGTGTAGTCGTGGTTGACGAAGCCGGGCTGGGCGTCGTTGGGACGCACCGGGAGGGCGAGGGTGTCGCCCACCTTCATGTGGAACTCGGCCGCGATCGACGAGCCCAGGTCGACCTGGTAGCGGGAGGCGTCGTTCACCCACTGCCCCTGCGCCAGGGAGAGCTTGAGCGGCGAGTAGTGATTCCAGTTGGGGTCGAGGTTGGCGATGAAGTCGGGCACGCCCATGCTGACCACATCGGTGGAACCGGGCTTGGCGGTGACGTAGACCCCGGGGGAGACGGCGAGCACACCCTGGACGCGCTGGATCTGGGCGAGCGTGGAAACGTCCATGTAGCCGCCCCCGAAGCCGCTCGAGGAGTTGGCGTCGGCGACCTGCACGGTGTTGCTGTAGTAGGTGATTCCCCCGGCCAGAAGGGTGTCGAAGTGCTCCGCCATGGCGCCCATGGTGGTGAGGGCGAAGATGCCCATCACGATGCCGATCACGGTGAGCGAGGTGCGCAGCTTCCGCCGCCACAGGTTGCGAAGGATCTCCATGTCAGCTCCCCTGATCCCGCCTGTCCGTCCTTGCGGCCGATCGACCGGTCAGGCCGCCCCGGCCTGTGCTCTCCCGCATGGCTGTTCTCACCGTCCCAGGCTATCGACGGCTCTCCACCGTCGCCAGCCTGTCATCCCCCGAATCTCTCGGGGGGTTCGCCCTACCCCACGCCCCCCGGCGACCCTGCCGGGGGAGGTCCTGACGACGCCTGGGCGACTCCGGATGATGTCCACGCCGCGAGCGTACGGAGGCCGGTGGCCGATCCACCATCGGGGATGTCCCGGGTAACTCCCTGAATCTCACCGACCCGGGTCAGGGGTTGACCCGATGACGCGTCCTCCCGCGGGTCGGATCAGCGGCCCACCTCGCACACGCGCATCGCCGCCATCGCTCCGCCGAAGCCGACCACCACGATCGCCACCATCACCCACAGGCCCGTCCAGAAGACGCCGGTGGTGAGCGGGGTCCCGTAGAGGTGGAAGAGGGAGAGGTCGAGAACCCAACCGGGCCACTTGAAGAGCGGCACGAAGAGGGGGATGTAGAAGCCGGCCACCGCGACCACGGCGAGCAGGGGCACCGCCACGCGGGGGAAGGCGGCGATGATGAGCGCGCCGAGGGCGGCGAAGGTCAGCGCCAGCAGCACCAGCAGGGCGCTCGCGGTGATCAGGCTGCCCGCGTCGAGGTGGACGCCCTGGCTGGGTGCCACGGCACCGGTCAGGAGCGACCCGAGAGCGGCCATGATCACCGCCGCGACGGCCAGCGTCAGGCCTCGCTCGGCGACGATGCGCCAGCGGGGGACCGGCTGGGCGATCTCCATCTCCAGCCTTCCACCGGCGTCGTCGCCGGCCCATCGGGACGTCTGCGCGATTGCGAACGCGGCGAGGATGAGCGCGGCGATGCCGAGCCAGACGGAGCTGACCACCGCGGTCGCCGCGCTGTCGGTGCCGGCGGCGTGGACGAAGCTCTGGAAGCCGCTGGCCGACGCCAGGAGCTTGCCCGTGCTGTGAGCGATGGAGACGACGAATGCGGCCCCGAGGATGCTCCCGACCACCCAGCCCGCCATCCCGATCCGCTGCTCCCAGAGACTGCTGAGGACGGGGATCCGGAGCAGGGGGTTGTCCGAGGGCGTGCGCACCACGGGTGTCGCGGCGGACCGCCGCCGGAGCAGCGAGGCCATCAGGTCGCGCCGCTGGAAGGCGAGCGCCGCGAGGCCGATCAGCACGGCGGCGATGGCGAAGAGAGCGATCGTCGCACCGCCGTCGAAGCGCCCACCGGGGACGACCGCGGTCGTGATGTCCGCCAGGTGGAAGGGCGAGATCGCCGCCACGCCGCCGAGGCCGGGGTTGACCCGAGCCAGCGCATCGAGGATGTACAGCACGATCATCACGGCGCCGCCGAGCGTCAGAGCGGACCGCCGCGTCGAGGCCAGCTGGGCGGCGGCCAGCCCGATGCCGAAGCAGGCGAGGGTGACGCCGAGCAGCGCCGCCCCCTGCCCGGCGAGGGCAGCGAAGCCCACCGAGGCCTTCCCGTCCGCCAGCCCCGCGGCCGTGCCCAGGCCGGTGATGATCACCGCCGCCAGCGCGGCGGCGCTGAAGGCGGCCGAGCGGGAGAGCAGCAGCCTCACCCGGCTGAGCGGCTGGGTGACCCAGGTCTCGACCAGCCCTCTCTCCTCCTCGTTGCGGACGAGTCCGGTGGCGGCCGCCAGCGCCCAGACCGCAAAGACGAGCGTCAGCCACGTCAGTCCCTTCCACCACGTGTAGCCGGCGACCGTGTCCGGACGGATCGGGAGCGGGACGAGGTAGGCGAGCTGCGGGCCGAGGGAGACGGTCTGCCGCCCGAAGGACGCGCGCAGGGCCGCCGTCCCGGTCGCCGCCACGTACGAGGCCGCGGCCGAGTACGGGCTGACGAATCCGAGGAAGGCGACCCCCGCGAAGGCCCAGCGGTGCGAGCGGAGCCCGTAGCGGACCAGGGTGCCGGCGCTCCCCCGCATCGGGCCACTCGCCGGGGGGGCCACGGCGCCCGGCGCCGGGGTGACCGTGGTCATCGGGCGCCCTCCGCGGGGACCGGGGCAGGGCCGGCCGGGTCGCGGAAGTAGGCGAGGAAGACGTCCTCCAGGGTGGGCTCGTGGGTGACCAGGTTGAGAACCTGCTCGCGCCCCAGCACCTGGAGCAGCGGCCCGAAGCCCCCGTGCACGGTGCAGCTCAGGTGGTGATCCTCCACCGAGACGCCCTCCACCCCGGCCACGGCACGCACCGCGGCGGCCGGAACCTCGCCGGCGAAGTCGGCCTCCAGACTGTGATAGCGGAGGTGGTGGAGCTCGTCGAGGCCGGCGACCTGGACCAGCCGGCCACGGCGGAGGATGCCCACCCGCTGGCAGGCGCGCTCCACCTCGGAGAGGACGTGCGAGGAGAGGAACACGGTGGTGCCCTCCGCGCCCGCCTCCTCGACCAGACGGTAGAACTCCTGCTGGATCAGTGGATCGAGGCCGTTGGTCGGCTCGTCCAGCACCAGCAACCGCGACGGGTGCATGAACGCCAGCACCAGCCCGAGCTTGCGCTTGTTGCCGGAGGAGTACTCCCGATAGCGCCGCCCCAGGTCGAGGTCCAGCCGGTCGGTGAGGCTCCTCACCCGCGCCGGGTCCACACCGCCGCGCAACCCGGCGACGTAGCCGACGATGTCCTTGCCGCGCAAACCTCCCCACTGGGGCGTCTCACCCGGCAGGTAGCCCACCATCCGCTTGACCGCAACCGGATCGGCGTGGCAATCCACCCCGAAGATCTCGGCGCGGCCTCGGGTGGGACGGATCATGTCCATCAGCAGGCGGATGGTCGTGGTCTTGCCGCTTCCGTTCGGTCCCAGGTAGCCGAACACCTCGCCCGCGCTCACCTCCAGGCCGAGGTCGAAGAGGCCACGCGACTCTCCGTAGTCCTTGGACAGTCCTTCGGTGCGGACCGCGACGGCCATGCTCAGCTACCTCCTGATGGTGCCCAGCCGCGCCGGCCGGGGGAACGGGTGGGTCAGGGCGGGGATCACCCGAGGGATCGCGCCAGCGGCAGCGGTCACGCTCTCAGCCGAACCAGCGCAGCAGGCTGGCGCCATCCATCAGCGTCAGCGATCCGGTGCTGAGCCCCAGGATCCGCTCCAGCGCCGCGGTGTACGCGGCGATGCCCGCCTCGACGGCATCAAGCGAGATCGTCCCGGCCCGGCGGGCGAGGAAGAGCTCGAGGGCGAGGTCCTGGGCGCCCAGCATCAGTGAGACGACCACGCGGGCCGCGCCCTCCGGAGATTCCACCGACATCAGCCCATCGGTCCGGCCCTGCTCGATGATCCCGGTCAGCAGCGGCGCCAGGGCGCCCACCGTGCTCCGGCGCAGCTTCTCGCGCACGATGGCGTTGTCGTCCGACTGCCAGACCTCGATGAGCGCCAGCATCAGTTCCCAGCGCTCGGTCTTCCAGCCGCTGATGCCCGTGAAGAGCCTCTCCAGCTTCTCGATGGCGGTGAGGCGGGAGTCGGTCGCGACCGGGGCGACGGCCGCCAGTGCGGTCTCCAGGACCCGATCCACGACCGCCTCGAGCAGGGCGAGCTTGGAGTCGAAGTAGTGGTAGAAGGCGCCGCGCGAGGCGTCCAGCTCATCCAGGAGGTCCTGGACGCTCATCTGCTCGTAGCCCTTGGTCTGGATCAGCCGCAGGGCGGCGTCGACGAACGCCTCGCGCCGGATGGCGTGGGCCTCCACGTTCACCGTCCGCGGCACGCCCGGACCTCCCATAAATAGACCGACTGTCGGTCGCACAATACTCGACCCCCGCCATCCGGTCAAGCTCCGCCGCGCCACCTCCCGCCTCCGGACGTTGGTAAGGCACGTTGACAGAGGCTCGAGGGTAAGCTACCTTGACAAACGTGACGAAGAGCGCGGAGAGGGAGGCGGCTGCCGCCGACGTCGATCGCCAGGTCATGGCCCGCATGGCCCAGGCCAACGCCGACCTGCTGGTCCAGGTGCTCCGCGGTGAGGAGACGGAGGAGGGTGACCCGGTCATGGTCGCGCTCGCCGCCGCCCGCAGCCTCGGAGTGGTCGTCGACGACATCCTGCGCGGGCTGGTCGTGCGCGCCCGCGGCGCCGGGCGCACCTGGGCGGAGATCGGCCAGGTCCTGCACGTCACCCGCCAGGCGGCGCTGCAGCGGTTCGGCGCCGCGGCCGCCGGCGGCGGGGCCGCCGCGACCGGGGAGCCCCTCCCCGGCGCCGACGTGACGGCGGTGGAGCTGCTCGACCACTTCCTCCACCGTCGCTGGGACGAGCTGCGAGCCCACTTCAACCAGCGGATGCTGGACGGTGCCTCGGTGGCCCTGCTGGCGTCGGTGCGAAGGCGGCTGCCGACCACCCTGGACAGCTCCGCCGGCGCGGTTCCCCACGTGATGCGCCAGGGCGAGCACACGGTGGTCGACGTGCCGCTCACCTTCAAGCGCGGGCTCGGAAGGGCGCGTTTCACCGGCCGGGTGGTCTTCGACGACACCGGGCAGGTCGCGGGCTTCTTCATACTGCCCCGGGTCCAACCGGCCCCCTGAACGGGACGGGAGGCGACACTGGGATGAGGAGAATGACCGGAGGACTGAGTCCCGACATCCGCCCGGCCACCCCGAGCTCGAGGGCCGTCGCCCCCACCGGGCCGGGCGGCGGCGACGGCCCGACGGCCCTGGTTGCCGACCATCTCAGCAAGCGTTTCGGGGAGCGCGTCGCGTTCGAGGACGTCTCCTTCACGATCGCCCCCGGCGAGGTGTTCGGCTTCCTCGGCCCCAACGGCGCCGGCAAGACGACCACGGTCCGCACCCTGGGAACCCTGATCGCCCCGACCTCGGGGACGGCCATCGTCGCCGGCATTCCCCTCACGCCCGAGAACGGGACCGAGATCCGGCAGCGCATCTCGGTCATGCCCGAGAACCCCGGCCTTTACCTCCGCCTCACCGTGGTCGAGAACCTGGAGCTCTTCGCCGGCCTGTACGGACTGCGCAAACAGGCTGCGCGCATCGATCAGGCGCTGGAGGCGGTGAACCTCGGGGCTCGCAGCCGCGACCTCTGCGGCAGCCTCTCCAAGGGGCTGCGCCAGCGCGTCGGTCTGGCCCGCGCCCTCCTCAACGACCCTGCCGTCATGTTCCTCGACGAGCCCACCTCGGGTCTCGATCCGGTGGCCGCCCGCGAGGTGCACGACCTGATCAACGGCCTGCGCCAGCGGGGGGTCACCGTCTTCCTCACCACCCACCGGCTCGATGAGGCGGAGCGCCTCTGCGACCGGGTCGCGATCCTCAACACCCGGCTCCGCTCGGTCGGGCGCACCGACGAGCTGCGCGCCAGCCTCTTCAGCCGTTCGCTGGTGGTCGAGACCGCCGCACCGCTGGACGCGCCCGACGGCGTCTTCGCCACCGCTGCCGGGGTCGAGAGCTGGCGTTCCGACGACCCCGCCCGCTACGTGCTCACCGTCACCGATCCGCGCGTCGCGGCCCCTGTGGTCACCCGCGCCCTGGTCGCCGCGGGTGCCGATGTCGTATCGATCGCCGAGTCCCGTCACTCCCTCGAGGACGTCTATCTCGAGCTCATCGACGAGGACCCGGAGGCGGCGCGGCGATGAGATTCAGCACCGGTCGACTCGCCGCCATGGTGCGCAAGGAGTTGCGCGTGCTCGTCCGCAACCGCTTCATCATCGGCACGATGACGGTGCTGCCGGTGGTCTTCCTCCTCACTCCGATGATCGAGATCTTCCGGCTCAGCGGGGTCCCGGCCGCCGTGGTGCAGAGATTCGCGGGGAGCACCTTCCTCCTGCTCCTCGTCGTCCCGGTCGTGGTGCCCGCCGCCATCGCCGCCTACTCGGTGGTGGGGGAGCGCGAGCAGGGCACCCTGGAGCCGCTCCTCACCACGCCCCTGCGCCGCGAGGAGCTGCTCCTCGGCAAGGCGATCGCCGCCATCGTGCCCTCGGTCGGCATCGCCTACCTGCTCTTCGCGATCGTGGACGGCTGCGCCCAGATCTTCGCCGCCGACCCCGCGGTGGCGTCGGCGCTGGTACAGAGCTCACAGCTGGTGGGCGAGATCCTCTTCGCCCCGCTGCTCGCGGGCTGGTCGATCTGGGTGGGCATCGCCGTCTCCTCGAGGGCGAGCGACGTGCGGGTGGCCCAGCAGCTGGGTACCCTCGCCAGCCTCCCGCCCCTCGGGGTGGTCGCCCTCATCGACCTCCAGGTGCTCACCCCGAGCGTCACCCTCGCGCTGACGTTCGCCCTGGTCCTGCTGGTCGCCGACGTGGTGATGTGGCGGATCGTCAGTGCGATGTTCGACCGCGAGCGGCTGCTCACGGGGGTCCGGGCGGTTGCGAGCCGCGGAGACCACGACGTCTCCCCCGGAGTTGTGCGGCGGATCCCGCGCGCAGGAGGGCCCGACGATGGGTGACGGCACGGTGAGGCTGGAACGGCGGTGGAGCTACTGGCCGTTCGGGGGCAAGGAGGACTGGACGATCGCGATCGACGGCACCGCGGTCGGGTCGATAGCGGATCGGGAGACGGTCGAGGTGTCCGTGGAGCCGGGACGGCACACCCTGCGGCTCGGCACGGGGAGGCACCGCAGTCCGGAACGGTCATTCGAGGTCCCTCCGGCCGGCCTCGCCGGCTTCCGCTGCCACGGTCCCCGGATCTGGCCGCTGTGGCTGGCGGCTCAGGTCAAGAGCGACCTCTGGATCACGCTCCGGCCGGACTGAGAGCCACACGGTGCCCCGCTACCTCGTCCTGCTCCGCGGGGTCAACGTCGGACCCAGCCATCGGATCGCGATGGCCGAGCTCCGCACCGCCCTCGCCGAGGCCGGCTTCGGCGATGTGCGCACCCACCTCCAGAGCGGCAACGTCGCCCTGACCGCCGCCGACACGTCTCCGGCCGTCGTGGCGCGGAGCTGCGAGCGCCTGATCGCCCGGCGGTTCGGTTTCGAGGTCCCCTGCGTCGTCCGCACCCGCGAGGAGCTGGCCGCGGTGGTGAGCCTCAACCCGCTGGCCGGCGTGGTCACCGACCCCCGGCTCCATCAGGTCACCTTCCTGGAGGCCGCCCCCGACCCCGAGGTCCTGCCCAAGCTGGCCGCGGCGGCAACCCCGGAGGAGCGCTTCGCCGTCGAGGGCCGCGAGATCTACGCCTGGCATCCCCACGGCATCGCCCGCTCCCGCCTCGCCACCCTGCTCGCCGGACGCGGCCTCGGGGTGACCGCGAGCGCACGCAACTGGACCACGATCACCGCCCTGCTCGCACTCGCCGAGGAGTGACGGCGCGGGCCCCCCGCGGGCGCGGCTCACCTCCGGTCGCCGTCCCCCACCAGCTCCGTGAGCAGCACCCGCACCCGCGCGTCGATCTCGTCGCGGATCCGACGCACGGTGGCGAGGGGTTTGCCGGCCGGATCCTCCAGCTCCCAGTCCAGGTATCGCTTGCCCGGGAAGAAGGGGCAGGCGTCTCCGCAGCCCATGGTGACGACCACGTCCGCGGCCCGGACCGCGTCCCCGCTGAGCGGCTTGGGCATCTCCCGCGAGATGTCGATGCCGATCTCGGCCATGGCCTCGACGACCGCAGGGTTAAGCCGATCAGCAGGCTCCGAGCCGGCGGAGCGAACCACGACCCGCCCGCCCCCACGCTGGGCGAGAAGGCCGGCGGCCATCTGGGAGCGGCCGGCGTTGTGAACGCAGACGAAGAGGACCTCAGGAGCCGGCTCCGCTCTGTTGACCGTCATCGAGCCGGCCTCCGTGCGCGGATGAAGGCGCTCACGATCCGCCCACCTCCCTGCTCCACTCCGGTGAGATCCCGCTCACCGGACGCACCGTTCGCCTGGCCGGCGCCCTCCGCCGTGTAGTCGCGCGTCACCTCCACTCCCACGCTCTCGAACCCGGCAGCGGCAAGCAGGCTCCGGTAGGCGCCCTCGTCGAGTGCTCCGGCGAGGCAGCCGACCCACAGCTCCGTACTCCGGCGGACCTCCTCGGGCAGCTCGCCCTGGGCCACGACGTCCGAGACCGCGAAGCGGCCGCCGGGACGCAGCACCCGGAACGCCTCGCGGAGCACGCGCTCCTTGTCGGCGCTCAGGTTGATGACGCAGTTGGAGATGACGACGTCCACGGACGCCGCCGGGAGCGGCACGTCCTCGATCGTCCCCTTGAGGAACTTCACGTTGGTCGCCCGGGCCTGCGCGGCGTTGGCGGCGGCCAGCTCCAGCATCTCGTCGGTCATGTCGACCCCGTACGCGAAGCCGGTCGGTCCGACCCGTCGCGCCGACAGCAGCACGTCGATGCCACCCCCCGACCCGAGGTCGAGCACCACCTCCCCAGCCCTCAGCTCGGCCAGGGCGGTCGGGTTGCCACACCCGAGGGAGGCCAGGAGCGCCGCGGGAGGCAGGTCCGCCACCTCGGAGGCCGCGTACAGGTCATGGCTCACGTCCGCCGGCGCGTCGGGGGTGCGGCAGGCGGAGGGCGCCGTCGAATCTCCGCAGCACGACATGCCGGCGCAGGTCGTCGGCAGCACCGACTCGGCGGGAACCCCCAGCCCGGTGACCGCGCTGGCCGCGGACGCATAGCGCTCTCGCACCGCCTCCCGCAGCCTCTCCCCCTCGGCCGGACCGTTCGCCATGGCTCCCATCGCCGTCTCCTCGTATCGATCTCTATCGATCTATCGGCGCAGCATAGCCAGTTACATCGATGGTTGTCAATCGGTAGAATGGGCACCATGAGCACCGTGACCCGTCCCCTCCTCGATCTCCCCCTGCGGACCAAGGGGTGCTGCCAGCCGGTCACCGACCTCCTCCCCGATGCCGGCGCCACCGAGCTCGCCGGCGTGTTCACCGCCCTCGGGGAGCCCACCCGTGTGCAGATGATTCACATCCTGTCCGAGGCCACCGAGCCGGTCTGCGTCTGCGATTTCACGGCGGCCTTCGACCTGAGCCAGCCGACCATCAGCCATCACCTGGCGAAGCTCCGCGACGCCGGACTGATCGTCTCGACGCGCCGCGGCATCTGGACGTTCCACCAGCTGAACCCGGCGATGTCCCCGGCGGCCCGCCAGGTGCTGGCACTCCTCCACTGAGCCGCCCGACGCTGCCCGGTGCGGGGCGTCGGTCAGGCCGGGATGGACACCCCCACCCCGCCCCGGGTAGCCCCGCCGAAGCGGGCCTTCTCGGCGGCGATGTCCAGCGGTTCCATCCGCGCCCTCATGTCGTCGGTGACCAGCGCGGCCGGGACCAGCCAGGAGACCTCGAACTCCAGCCCGTCGGGGTCGTGCGCGTAGAGCGCCTTGGTGGTGCCGTGGTCGGTGGAGCCGACCAGGGCGCCGCGCTCGGCGAGCCGGGCCTCGATGCGCTCCAACTCGTCCAGGGTGTCCACCTCCCAGGCGATGTGGTACAGGCCGACCGCGCCGTGGCCGGCGGCGGAGGGGGCGGCTCCCTGGCCGATGGTGAAGAGGCCGAGGTCATGGTCATTGGTGCTGGCCGGAGCCTGGAGAAACATCGCCCGTCCCCCGGCCATCTCGAAGACCACGCGGAAGTCGAGCACCTCCTGGTAGAAGGCAGCGGTCCGGGTGGCATCCCGGACGTAGAGGACGGCGTGGTTCATGCGCGTGATGGGCATCGGCACCTCCCCTGCGACCCTATCCGGCCGGCGGCGGTCCCAGCATAGGAGGCGGGGCTCCTCCGGCGGAGCCGAGGCTGCGCCGCGGCTCAGGCGCCGGTCGGCACCGCCCGGAGCACGCAGAACTCGTTGTCCTCCGGATCGGCCATCACCACCCAGGTCACCTCGCCCTGGCCGATGTCCTTCTCGCGCGCACCCAGCCCGGTGAGCCGGGCAACCTCGGCCGCCTGGTCGTCGGGACGGAGGTCGAAGTGAAGCCGGTTCTTGGCCACCTTGGCGTCGGGGCCCTTCTCGAAGAGGATGTCGGGCATGCCCTCCCCGAGCTCCAGCCACCACTCGCCGTCGTCCGGACCGCTGAGCGGCTTGCCGAAGACTGCGCTCCAGAAGTGGGCGACCCGCTCGGGTTCGCGGCAGTCCACCACGATGCACTGCAAGCGCACTCCCATCAGTGGGCGGATGGGGCGGCGGAACAATCCGCCGGGCGCTCGTCCGACCGCCTGATGTCCATGGCCATGCCTCCCCGTCGTCGCCCATTGCGTCCGCCCATCGTCGCGCAGGCGGCCGGGTGCGCGCAAGCGCGGGACGGGGTCGCGCCCTCCTCTCCCCCGGCGAGCTCAGGCCGTGGCTCCCTCCGGCTGCGCTTCCTCGAAGTGGTCCAGGCCGAGACGCCGGTGGAAGCCCGCCAGCCAGCTCGGCGCCCACCAGTTCCACCGCCCCAGGATCGCCATCAGCGAGGGCACCAGCAGGGCGCGGACCACGCTGACATCGATCAGCACCGCCAGCGCCGCCCCCAACCCGATCTCCTTGAGCACGAGGGTGCTGGAGAGGACGAGCGCCCCGACCGCGATGCAGAAGAGGACCGCGGCCGAGGTGACCACCCGCCCCACCCGCTGCAGCCCCAGGGCCACAGCTTCCCGGGTGCGCAGTCCCGACAGGTATCCCTCGCGGATGCGGCTGAGCAGGAAGACGCCGTAGTCCGTCGACAGACCGAAGGCGAGGGCCCCCACCAGCACCGGCGTCTCGACATTGACGCCTCCGTCCGAGGTGAAGCCCAGCACCCCGGAGAGGAAGCCATGCTGGAAGACCAGCACCAGCAGCCCCAGGGTGGCGCTGAGGGTGAGCATATTCATGATCAGCGCCTTGACCGGCAGCACCACCGAGCCGGTCATCAGGAAGAGGATGACCAGCGTCGTGATCGCCAGCAGCAGGGCCGCGCCCGGCAGGTGGGCGGCGAGGGAGGACTCCTCGTCGGCGAAGCTGGCGGTGAAGCCGAACGTGCGCGCCTCCAAAGTGGTGGGGACGGCGCGCACCCGGTCGAGAGTGCTCAGGGCCGCCGACGAGATGGGCTGGCTGTCGAGAGTGGCCTCGACCTCCCACAGGCCGGAGCTGATCCGGGTGGGAGCAGCCACCGCCTGCACCCCGGCGACGTGCGAGATCGCGGTGTCGTAGGCGTCGACCTGCGGCGCTGCGCCGGCGCCTCCGGTCACCAGCAGAAGGAGGGGTGCGGCGCTGACGCCCTGGTAGGTGGCGTTCACCGCCCTGGCCACCTGGGCCGACTGCAGGTCGGCGGGCAGCTCTTGGGTGCTGTAGCCGGTGAAGTGCACCGCGAGCGCTGGGATCCCGATGGCCAGCAGCGCCGCCGCCGCCAGCGGGGCCACCGCCAGCCGCCAGCGCATCACCAAGCTCGCCAGGAGCGACCAGAAGCCGCGATCGGCGGCGCTCAGCGGGGAGGAGTGGCGGCGCAGCAGGCGGAGCATGTCCACCCGGCGTCCCAGCAGGGCGAGCACGGCTGGGAGCATCACCACCGCGTTGAAGGCGGAGCAGACCGTGACCATCATTCCGGCCAGACCCATCGACGAGAAGGCGGGGATGGGGAACAGCAGCAGGGCCCCGAGCGCGGCGGTCACGGTGGCGGCGCTGAAGAGCACGGTCCGGCCCGCCGTGGCCAGGGTCCGCTCGAGCGCGGCGGGTGCGGACCCCAGATGCTCCATCTCCTCGCGGAAGCGGGAGACGATCAGCAGGTTGAAGTCGATGGAGAGCCCGATGCCCAGCGCATAGACCAGGTTCAGCGAGTACACCGACACCGAGGAGACGCTGGCGGCGATCAGCAGCAGGAGGATGGTCAGGGCGATGCTGACCAGGGCACCGAGCAGGGGCAGCAGCGCGGACACCACGCTGCCGAAGACGACCACGAGCAGGACCAGCAGGATCGGCAGGGCCACGGTCTCGGCGAAGCTGAGGTCCTTGAGACTCTGGTCGCTGGCCTGCGCGTTGAGGGCGGTGGGACCACCGATGAGGACCTGGCCGTCGAGCGCGGGGTCGGCGTTGATGCTCGCCTGGAGGGCGTGGGTGGCGGTGTCCTCGTCGACCGGTCGCACGGTCGCGGTCACGAGGGCGGTGCGCCCGCTCTCGGAGATCAGGTCAGGCGTGCCCAGCGTCCACGCGTCGGAGACCGCGACGACCTCGGGCCGGCTGCGGAGCACGCCGACCGCGTCGGTGACGACGGCCGGAGGAGGAGCCGCGAGGCTGGCGGGCCCGGGGAGGGTGATCAGCAGCTCGTAGCCCTCGTCCAGGTCCACCCCGGTCGCCCTGAGCACCTCGGCCCGGGCCTGCGCGCTGGCCGACGAGGGATCGCTGTAGTCGGAGTTGCTGTTGGTCAGCTTCCCGGAGACGACCCCCGAGAGGGCGAAGCCGAGCACGGTGAGGCTGACGATCCCGACCAGGATGCGCCAGCGGTTGCGAATCACCAGGCGTGCCAATCGGGTCATCAGTGCTTCTCCCCTGGTCGCTGATGCCACCCGGCCACCCAGCCGGGCCGCGCTGTCCTGGGCCCCCTTACGGCGTAAGTGCCGTCGTGGGTGTACCTTACACCGTAAGCGCGCCGGTTGCAAACCGGCGGCCAGGATGTGCCAGGAGATGCCCCGCTCGAACTCCGCCGTGATCTCGTCGCCGCCTCCGGAGAGGGACACCTCACGTCCCGCAGCGGCGACGGACCCGGAACGCCAGGCCCTCACCCGGCAGCGGATCCTCGAAGCCGCCCTCGAGCTGCTCGACGCCGAGGGGCTCGAGGCCCTCTCCATGCGCCGGCTCGGCGCCGTCCTCGGCGTGGAGGCGATGAGCCTCTACCACCACTTCTCCAGCAAGGGGGCGCTCCTCGACGGGATCGTGGCCCTGCTGCTCCGGCAGGTCCCGCTTCCCGAGATCGACAGCGCACCCTGGGACCTCGCCATCCTGCAGGGTTTCGTCGACTTCCGCCGCGTGATGCTCGCCCACCCCAGCGCGGTCCCCCTGGTCTGTGAGCGGCCGGCACTCGATCCGGAGAGCCTCGTCCCCATGGCCCTCGCCTTCGCCGCGCTCTCCGCCGCCGGATTCAGCCCCGATGACGTCTACTCGGCGTGGTGCACTCTCCTCTCCTACGTTCTCGGTTACATCGAGTCCGAGGTCAGCGGGGTCGGCAAGGCGGCGCGGGGTGCGGAGATGCTGGAGCTGATCCAGCGTCTGGAGGGCCCCGCCTACGAGGCGCTGCGCGCCGCCTGGTCGGAGAGCGGCCTGCGCACGTGGAGCGACGACCGGGAGTACGTCCGGGGCCTGGAGGTGATCCTCGCCGGCCTCCGCCTCCGGCTCGCGGAGAGCGCCCGCCCGGGGACGTAGCCGGCCGATGGTGCCGCTGTCAGGGGCGCCACCGGCGGGCGATGGCAGACGGGGGACCACCCACCCCCTCGCAGGTCCTTTCGGACAGAGTTGTCCTTAAGGGTCGGCAGGGGGAGGGTGACTCACTCTGGGAGGTTCCACGTGCTTGGCGCCCTCTCCGGGGACCCCATGGCCAGTTCGGCGGCCCGGCTGGCGCGGCCCCTGCGGAACCGCTAGACTGGCAAACATGCGTTCGTGCATCGGGCCACTGGACGGCCTCTACCCAGCCAACCTGCACCTCCTGGCCGATGCGCCGCCCCTCCACTGTCGCGGCGAGCTCCGGCCCGAAGACGTTCGCAGCGTCGCGGTGGTGGGCACCCGCTCGCCGAGCCCCGAGGGGTTGTCTCAAGCCCGCCGGCTCGCGGCGCGCCTGGGTCGAGAGGGGGTCACGGTTGTCTCCGGCCTCGCCCGGGGCATCGACACAGCCGCCCACACGGCCAGCCTTGACGCCGGCGGGCGCAGCATCGCGGTCCTCGGCTGCGGCATCGACCGCGTTTACCCGCCGGAGAACGCGGAGCTGGCGGAACGCCTCGTAGTCCAGGGTGCCGTGGTCTCCCAGCACCCACCCCACACTCCCCCCTCGGCTGCGGCGCTGCGTTCTCGCAACGCCGTCATCGCCGGTCTGGCCCTTGCCACGGTGGTCGCCGAAGCCGGTCCCACCTCGGGTGCCCGGATCGCGGCCCGCTGGACCCTCGCCCTGGGCCGGCCGCTGCTCCTGACCGAGCTGGTGGCGGCCGAGCCCTGGGCGGCGGGCCTGCTCCCGCGCCCCGGGGTGCACGTTCTTCGCGGCGGCAGGGTGGACGCGCTTCTCGCCCTCCTCGACGGCGACGCCGTCAGCGCCCCGGTCCAGATGACGTTCGTCCTGGCGGCCCCGGCATGAGCGACTGCGAGGTCTGCGGCCGTCGCCTGGATGCGGAAGTGGCCCACTGCCGCAACCCCCTCTGTGCCAGCGCGTCGCGCTGGTTCCACTGGAACGTCGCTGTCGCCGAGCGGAGCGGATTCCTGGAGGAGGCGCTGAACGCCTACAAGTACCGCGGGGACCGGAGCCTGGCCCGGGTCTTCGGCACCATGCTGGCCGGCTTCCTGGCGCAGAGACGGCGGCTGCTCGGCGCCTTCGACCTGGTGGTCGCCAGCCCCACCTTCGTGGGGATGGGCGGTCGCGACTTCGACCACGTCCGGCTGGTCCTCGCCGAGGCGGCGCGGCAGTCGGCGCCCGATGACGCGACCCGGTTCGACCTCGGGGAGCCCCCGGCGATCGTCAAGCGAGGACCCACGCCCCGGCTCGCAGGGCACACCCACGGTGAGCGCCGGGCACTTGCCGTCGAGCTGCTCCGCCCCCTGCTCCACATTCCCGATCCGAAGCGCACGACCCGCAGGCGGATCCTGGTCTTCGACGACGTCTTCACCGACGGCCGCACCCTCGACGAGGTGGCGCGGGCGCTCCGCCTCGGGGGCGGGGCGCGCGAGGTCTGCGGGGTCGCCCTCTGCCGCCAGCCCTGGCGTGGTCGCGCCGGTCCGGACTCCCGCGCCGCGTAGCAGACTCGCGCGGTGGCTCTCACCACCCGCGACGCGGAGCTCCTCCGGTTCGCGGTGCGCCACGGCATGGTCACCCCCGAGCAGCTGGCGACCCGCTTCTTCAGCTCGCCGGCGTCGGCGCGACGGCGCCTGCGCTCTCTGGTGTCCGCCGGGTTGCTGGTAACGGAGGGCCCGGTGCTCACCATCCCCGCGGTGGTGCGCGCCACAGCCACCGGCACGCGCCTTGCCGGCTGCGATCTGGCTCCCGCGTCGCTCGACCTGGCCCGCGTCCGCCACAACCTTGCCCTCGTGGATCTCTCGGAGCAGCTGCTGGCCGCGCACCCCGGGAGCGACTGGACCACCGAGCGCGAGCTGCGCCGTGACCGGATGCGCGCCGCCCGCGCCGGCGGCCGCTGGGAACGGCAGCGCCGGATCCCCGACGGCCTCCTCCGCCCCGCCGGCGGTCAGCGGATCGCCATCGAGCTGGACCTGACCCCGAAGCGGTCGGCGCGGCTGGACATCCTCGCCGGTGCCTACGCGGTCGACCGCGACGTCGACCTGGTCTGGTGGTACCTGCCCAGCGAGACCGCCGCAGCGCGGATGCGGAGCCTGGTGGCGGAGAGAGGACTCGACCACCTGATCCAGCCGAGGACCCGGTGCTGAGCATCGGTCTTCGCGGCGTCGCCACCGCGCCTCCGCCGTCCTTCGCCGCCCTGTGGAGCCCCTGCCCCGCGTGAGACGATCCGCCGCCGAATGCCGCCCTTCGGCCGACCGTCGCGGGCTCCGGTCCCGTCTCCGGCTTCGGCGCGCGACGCCACGGGCCACCCCGCGGGCCGCATCCGGCTCGGATTCGAGACGCTCAGCCGGAGACCGTTCGACATCGGCGTGCCGGAGGGGACGGCCCGCCACGTCACCCTTCTCGGCCTGACCGGCTCGGGGAAGACGACCACCGCGGAGCGCCTCGCCGAGGGCGCCGTGGCCGCCGGCTGTGCCCTGCTGGTCATCGACGCCAAGGGGGCCGGCCTGCGCGGCGCCATCGGGCAGCTGGCGGCGGCGCGGGGTCTGGAGCATCGGGAGGTGGTCCCGGGCGCGGCGGGAACGCTTGGCTACAACCCGTGCTCGCTGGGCAGCCGCGCCCAGGTCGCGGACAAGCTGGTCTCGGCCTTCACCCACGGCCCGAGCGGCCAGGTGTACCGGGTGATCGCCCTGGAGACGATCTCCATCGTGGTCGGCATCCTCCAGGCCCTCGAGGAACCGGTGACCATCCGCCGGCTGCGCCGTGAGCTGGACCGCACCCGGATGCCGGGCCTCGCCCACCGCGCCCGCGACCTCGTCCCCGACCTGGCCGACGACCTCGTCGATCTCGCCCGCCGGGGCGGGGTCACCTCCGATGCCTTCGAGGGGATGCGCGCCCGCCTCGGCGCCCTCCTGCACGGGGAGTACGGGGCGATCTTCGAGAGCGAGGGCCCGCAGCTCGACCTGCGCGCGGCGCTCGCCCATCCGGGGATCACCTACATCAGCCTGCCGGCGCTGGCGGTGAGCCAGGACACGGCGCTGATGGCCCGCGTATTGATCCAGGATCTCAAGCAGGCGGCCTTCGAGCGGCTCCGGCAGCCCGAAGCGGCGCCCGCGATGCTCGTCCTCGACGAGTTCGCCGCCCTGGACGACCCCGAGCAGATCAACGACCTCCTCCGCCAGGCCAGGGAGGCCCGGGTCGCCACCGTGGTCAGCACCCAGCAGCTCCCCGACCCGCGCACCGCCCACGCCCTGCGCGGCGCCCTGCTCGGCGCGGGGTTGCTCATTGCCCACCGCATCGGGCCCGACGACGCCGACGCCGTTGCCCGGGTGATCGGCACCGAGCGCGGGGTGCAGGTGACGCGCACCCTCGGTGGGGGGGGCGCGCCCACCCGCCGCTCGGTGCGCACCGTCGACCACTTCGCCGTCGACCCCAACGTGATCAAGCAGCTCGCCACCGGCGAGGCCGTGGTTCTGAGCGTCGCGGCCACGCGCAGGGTGGCCACGGTGCGCGTCCTCCGGCCCGCCATCGCCGAGGCGGCGTGAGCGCGCTGCCCCTCTCCACCACCGCCGCTGCGGCGAGAACCCACCTCGCCGGACGCCCCTGCGAGCAGGCCACGGCCGTCGCCTGGCTCGCCGCCGGCCTGCGCCGCCGCGGTGCGGCCGCGATGGTCAGCCTCGTCTGCGCCTGGTCGGGCGTCTGGCTGGCGGTGTGGCTGCTGGTCGCCGGAGCCGTGACCGGCGCCCTGCTCTCCGCCCTCGGTGACGCGGTGAGCGCCGCCCTGGTCGGTGGCGGCGCAACCGGACCCGGGGGAGCGGCGCTCTCGGTGGCCGGGGGCGCGCTGAGCGGCGCGGCCGCCGGCCTCTGGTCCAGCATCTCCGGACTGGTTGTGGACGAGCCTGTCCAATTCCTCAGCGCGCTGCTCGGGGGGCTGGTAGTGTCACTGGTGCTGGCCGGCCTGGCCGTGGCGCTGGAGCCGTGGTGGCTCCGCCTCCGCGGCTGCCGCCGGCTGAGCCGGCGCGAGGGTGCCCGGGTGATCCCGCTGCTGGAAGCGGCCGCCGCCGGCCTGGGGCTGGGCGCCCTCCCCCGGCTGCTGATCGACGACGGCGACAACCTGCGCGTCCGCGTTCACGCCCGCCATCTGGTCATCGGCCGCAGCCTTCTGGAGGAGGTGGGCGTGGGCCCGGCCGCCGACTCCGCTCTGGAGGCGGCGCTCTGCCACGGGCTCCACCACTGGGCGGAGGGCGACGGCGTCGGGCTCCTCTGGGTGCGCTGCTGCGGCCTGCCCCTGGTGCTCCTCTACGACGCGGGCTGCTGGCTGGCCAAGCAGGGGAGCCCGCTCCTCGCCGCCGGCGGGTGGCTGGTGCTCTGGCCGGCGTGGTTGCTGGTCCGGCTGATCATCGAGCCGGCCGTAACCCTAGGCTCGCGGCGCCAGGAGTACGAGGCCGATGCGGCGGTGGCGGGCAGCGGCCGCGGCGAGGCCCTGCATCGAGCGCTCTCCCTGCTCGGCGAGCTGGAGCCGGGCCGGTCGGGCTGGGACCGGGTGATCGCGGCCGCCCATCCACCCCTCGAGCTGCGGCTGGAGGCGCTCGAGCCGGAACCCGAAGGCTAGGCGATGCTCGCGGTCAGGGCGACGCCGGTGGTGCGGACATGCCAACACTCACCGCAGTCCAGGTCGCGCCGCCGTCGGTGGTCTGGAGGAGAGCCGGCACCGCTGAACCGGGGGCGGCCTCCCCAGTGTCAGCGGTGGTGATCGCCCAGCCGTCTTCGGCGTCGACGAAATCGAGGGTGCTGAGCGCGGCGTCGCCGGACACCGGCTCCCACGAGCCTCCGCCATTCACGGTGGCCCACAGGGTCTGGCTCGTCTCCTGTCCGCCCTCAGACTCCGCGTCCGTGAGCACCCAGCCGACAGCGGCGGCGACGAAGTCCACCGCCACGGGGATCTGCCCCCCGCCGGGCAGGGAGATCGGGCTCCAGTCCTGTCCGCCGTCGGTGGTCAGGTAAATGAGCACCTGTTGGGTCGCAGGGGCGTAGACGAGCAACCAGCCGCCCTGACCGGACCAGAAGTGAGGCGCCGTGATGCCCGGCTGGACGAGGCCGGCCCCACCGGGGAGCGGCTGGGAGCTCCAGGTGGTGCCTCCGTCGCCGGTGACGGCGAGGACCGCCCCCGTGCCGCCCGTGGTCCCCGTGATCCACCCCGTGCTGGCGTCGATGAACGAGATGGTCCCAACGTCGAAGCCGATGGGGATGCTCCCCGCCGCTCCCAGCGAGATGCCCTCCGCGAGCTGCGCGCTGGCGCTGTCCGTGCTCGCCACCTCCTGCCAGTCCGCGCCGCCGTCGACGGTGTGGTAGAGGACCATTCCCGAGCCGTTGGCCCCACCACCCTCTCCGATCGAGAGCCAGCCGTCGAGCGAGTTGACGAAGTCCAGCGTCGCCCCGAACAAGGTCGGCGCCATGAGCGTCCCGTCCGCGCTCCACGTGGCCCCACCGTCCTGGGTGCCCCAGACGGACAGGTCGGCGGCCGGCGGAGCCTCGCCGTCGCAGGACGAGAGCGGCCCCGTCACCGCCCGCGCGATCTCTGCGCTGACGAACGACACGGCCAGAATCTGCTGCCCCCCGGAGAGCGGCGGTGATGCGGCCGTCCACAGCTGCGCGCCGTTGGTCGTGTGCAGGATCGTGCCGCCAGCAACCTCCTGCGCCCATCCTGCGGTCGGACTGAACATGCTGAGGTCGTCGATCAGGGTAGGGGTGCCCTGGGAGGTCGGGGCTGCGCACGGGCTCGACAGCGGCGGGAGCGGCGGCTTAGTGGCGCTCGCCGCTCCCAGCGAGGGCACGCCCTCCGGCGAGGCGGCGTAGGGGGCTGCGCTCAGCGGGGTGGGTCGCCCGGTGTTCGCACGCCAGGGATGGAGGCCCAGACCGACCCCGGTGGCCGCGCCGGCGACCGCAGCGGCGAGGGCGACCGCAGCCATCCGGGGCCGCGTCCGGATCGCGCGGCGCACCTTGTGCCCGCTGTCGACACGCCGGGCGACCCACGAACGCAGGACGCGGCGCAGCCTCACTTCAGTGATACGGGCGCAGGGGTGACGAGGTAACGCCGTCCGGAGGGGCCGTCACGCGACAGCCGCGCTCCGGCCTCGGCCACCCTCAGCCCTGGAGAGCGACCAGCTCGGTGCCCGACGTGGTCACGATCTCCAGCGAGGAGAGCTGGCTCGGACTGATGCCGGTGGCGCCGTCGAGATCCACGCCGCCCGTGTAGCCGACGGTCCAAGTCCCGGCCACCTGCTGGGAGCCGTCCCTGCTCACGGCCACCAGCTCGCAGCTCTCCCCGGGGGTGACGCCCGAGATGTCGAGGTGGATGGAGGTCCCCCAGGCCTCGGCATACAGGTCGGCGCTGGCGGTCACCCCCGTGCTCGCGTCGCTGCCCGAGAGCCGCGCGGAGGCGAGCACCGCCGCTGCGGAAGGGGCGGGGCGGGTCACCACCAGCAACCCCACCGCCGCCCCCAGCGCAACGACGGCCACGGCGCCGCCGGCGAACGCCGCCTGCAGGCGCAGGCGCGCGCTGCGACGGCGGCGGGCAAGCTCGGCCAGCGTCCGATCCAGAAGGTGGGGCGCCTGGGGCGCGGGCCTCGCCGGGCCACCTCCGGCCGCGAGCGCGTCGGCCTCGCTCAGATGGCCGAGCGTTGCGGTGATCGGGCTGAGGTGGCCCAGCTCCTCCCGGCAAGCGGCGCATCGGGCCAGGTGCTCCTCGACATCGGCGCGCTCCGCCGGGTGGAGGGCCCCGACCACATAGGCGCCGAGAGCGATGCGCCTCTCCGCGTGCGAGTCGTTCATGGCTTCCAACCTCTCTCCTCCAGCGCCAGGCGCAAGGCGCGGAGCGCGTAATAGGTGCGGGACTTGACGGTGCCGGCCGGGATGCCGAGGGTGGCCGCGGCCTCGGCGACGGAGCGGCCCCGGTAGTAGGTCTCGATCAGCACGCTGCGGTGCTCGGGGCTCAGCGCCCGGAAGGCCGCGCCCACCTCCCAGGCGTCCACCGCACGGTCGATGCCGTCGGCCACTCCCCTGCCCTCCAGACCCTCGGTGCCCACCACCTCGGGACGGCTCCGCCGGGCCCGGTGATGGTCGGTGGCGAGGTGGGCGGCGACCGTGAACAGCCAGGGCCGGAGCGATCGGGCACCGACATCCAGGCGGTCGACATGCCGCCAGGCCCGGAGCATCACCTCCTGGACGATGTCCTCCGCCCGGCCCGCGTCGCCGACGAGCCGGGTGACGTAGCTGAGCAGCGGACCGCCGTGCTCATCCCAGAGCGCGGCGATGAACGCCTCGCCCGGATCGCCGCTCACGGCGTCGGGCTCGATCCGCTGCGCGGCCGGCTGCACACCCCCACCACGGCCCCGGGTGGGCCGGGGTTCAACCGCGCCTGAACCGACAGGTCCGGGCTCGCGTGTGGTGGGCAAAGGTTCGACCCTCACCGAGGCGGAGAGACCCGCCGGAGGCGACCAGCGGAGAAATATGATGAGAGTACCCAGGGCAGCCGACGCCGCACCCGCGCAGCGTCATCCGGCCGCTAACCGGCCATTCCGCGGCAGCGCCGGGCTCGCCGTGCTCGTGGCCGCCACGGCTCTCCTGGCCGCCTGCGGCTCCTCGTCCGCGTCGTCGTCGGGCTCGGGATCCACGCTGTCGAACTCAGGATCGAGTGGATCGGTCGTGGCAGTCGCCACCGCTACCGTGAGCGGCAGCTCCGAGCAGGTGCTGACCAACTCCAGCGGCTACACCCTCTACTACCTCACCAACGACAGCGCGTCCAACGTCACCTGCACGGGCAGCTGCGCGCAGACGTGGCCGCCGCTCCTGCTCTCGTCGGGGCAGCCCAGCTCGTCCTCGCCGCTGCCCGACGTGCTCACCACGGTGAGCGGGGGCAACGGGCGCCAGGTCGAGTACGACGGGCACCCCCTGTACCACTACTCGAAGGACACCGGGCCCGACCAGTCCAACGGCGAGGGAGTCGACGGCGTCTGGTTCGTCGCCACCCCCAGCATGACCGCCTCCAGCTCCTCGTCGAGCGCGGCCAGCGCGCCCTACGGGTACTGAGGAGCGGGCACGACCGGCGCCCGGAAGCGCGGCGGGAGGCTTCGACGGGCGCGTAGCCTTCCCGCGTGAGCAGCGCGGCGGACGCATTCCTGGATGAGCACGCCGGCGCGGTCGCCGCGGCGGCCTCACGGATCGTGGGGCACGTGCGGCGCACGCCGGCGCTCCCGGCCGACGAGGTGGGGGCGGGCACGGTCGTCAAGCCGGAGCTGCTCCAACCCACCGGTTCGTTCAAGGTGCGGGGGGCCTTCAACGCGGCACTCCGGCTGCGTGAGAGCTCGCCGGACGTGCGTGGCCTCCTCACCGTCAGCTCGGGGAACCACGGCCAGGCGGTGGCCCTCGCCGCCCGCAACCTGGGCCTGGCCTGCACCGTGGTGATGCCGGAGGGCTCCAACCCGGTCAAGGTTGCCGCGGTGCGAGCGCTGGGCGCCACGGTGGTGAGCGAGGGCGTCACCGCCGCCAACCGCGAGCTGCGCGTCCTCGAGGTGCGGGAGGCGACGGGCATGGCCCTGATCCACCCCTTCGACGACTGGGACACGATCCATGGCCAGGGCACGATCGGCCGCGAGTTGCTCGAGGACATTCCCGACCTGGGCATGGTGGTCTGCCCGGTCGGCGGTGGCGGGCTGGTCTCGGGCTGCGCGCTCGCCGTCAAGGCGGCCCGTCCGGAGGTGCTTGTCGTGGGGGTGGAGCCGGAGCTGGCCGCCGACGCCGCGGCCTCCCGGCGGAGCGGCCACCACGAGCGCCTCACCGCCCCCTCCCCCACCATCGCCGACGGCCTGCGCAGCATGAGCATCGGCGAGCGAGGCTTCGAGGTCCTCGTCGAGCGGGGACTGGTCGACGACGTGGTCACCGTCACCGAGGCCGAGATCGAGGCGGCGATGGTCGCCGCGTGGACCCTCCTCCACCTCGTCGTCGAGCCCTCCGGCGCCGTCCCGCTGGCCGCGCTGCTGGCCGGACGGCTGCCGGTCCCGCCGCCGGGGACCCGCACCGCGCTCGTGCTCAGCGGGGGTAATGTCGACCCCGTCCTGGCGGCCCGGCTGCTCGCCGCCCCCAGCGCAGGTCACGTCACCGGAGGGTCAGCGCCATGAAGCTGGGTCTGCACATCCCCGATTTCACCTGGCCCGGGGGTCCGGCGAGCCTCGGCCAAGACCTCGGCCGGGTCGCCCAGGCCGCCGACGAGGCGGGCTTCGACCGGGTGAGCGTGATGGACCACTTCTTCCAGATCGGCCATCTCGGACCGCCCGAGCACGAGATGCTGGAGGCGTACACGACCCTCGGCTACCTGGCCGCGCACACCTCGCGGGTCAAGCTGCTCACGCTCGTCACCGGGGTCGTGTACCGCCAGCCGGGCCTGCTCGCCAAAGCGGTCACCACCCTCGACGTCCTCTCCGGGGGCCGGGCCATGCTGGGGATCGGCGCCGCCTGGAACGAGGAGGAGTCGCGCGGTCTGGGGCTCTACTTCCCGCCGATCAAGGAGAGATTCGAGCTGCTGGAGGACGCGCTCCGGATCTGTCTGCAGATGTGGAGCGGCGACGACGGCCCCTTCACCGGCACCCACGCCAGGCTGGAGCGCACCCTCAACTCGCCCCAGTCGCTCTCCCGGCCCCACCCGCCGATCCTCATCGGCGGCTCCGGCGAGCGCAAGACGCTCAAGCTGGTGGCCCGCTACGCCCAGGCCTGCAACCTCTTCCCCACCCCCGATCTGGACCACAAGCTGGACGTGCTCCGCGAGCACTGCGAGCACGAGGGCCGCGACTACGACGAGATCGAGAAGACGGTCGGCTACACCTACGACGTCGGAGAGCACGGCGAACGGGCCGGCCAGATCGTGGACGACCTGCGCGACCTCCACCGGCGCGGCTTCACGGTCGCCCACGGACGGGTCAACGACGTCTGGCGGATCACCCCGCTGGAGATCATCGGCCGGGAGGTGCTGCCGGCAATAGCGGAGCTCTGAGCTCGCGCTCGAGCGTCGCCGCCCCCGGCGGGGAGGTGGCCCCGATCCGGCCGCGCCGCCACCCCGTCCACACCCGCGCGCAGCCGTATGAGACCGCCCCGAGCGTCCCCACGAAGAAGCCGACCGGGTAGTTGGTGACGTAGGCGATGGCGATCCCGAACCAGACGATGGCGAGGGCGATCGCCACCGAGAGCACGATGGCCCCGAGCGGGCTGTGGGTGAAGGAGCGGGCGGTGGCGGCGGGGCCGATCATCAGGCTGAACATCAGCAGCACCCCGACCACCGGCACGGTCATGGTCGAGGCCAGCGCGACCACGAGCAGGAACCCGGTCTCGATCCGCCCCGGCCTCACCCCCCGCGCCTCCGCCACCTCGGGGGTGATCGAGGTGAGCAGCAGGGGCCGGTAGAGGACGGCGATTGCGAGGATGCAGGCGAGGCCCAGCCCCGCCATGGGGAGCAGGTCGTCGGAGGGCACCCCCAGCACCTCACCGAAGAGCAGCGAGTAGACCGCCCCTGCGTACTCGACGCTGAAGGAGAGGAAGAGCGAGCCCAGCCCGAGCATCAGGACCAGGGCCAGCGCGGTGGCCACGTCGTGGCGGCCACGCCGGCTGAGCCAGCCGATGCCGAGCGCCCCCCCGACGGCGAAGACGCCGAGCCCCAGGATCGTGTTGACGCCGAGGAGGACGGCGCCGGCGGCCCCGCCGAAGGAGCCGTGCGGGATGGCGTGGGCGGCGAACGCGGAGCCGCGCAGCACCACGAAGAAGCCGACCACGCCGGCGATCACCGCCACCATGGTGGCGGCGATCCAGGTGTTGACCATGAAGCTCGAGAACATGCGCCCGGCCTCCGTCTAGGCCGCGTCGGCGTCGACGTGCGGCTCGCAGCCGCTCTCGCCCATCGCCGCCAGCGCCCCCACCCGCCGGTCGCGGCGCGCCCGGGCCCATGCCGCCACCGCCCCCGAGCCCAGGTAGAAGACGAAGACCATGGCAACCACGAAGAAGCTCACCGGCCAGCCGTGGTCGACGGGCGGCCAGTAGAAGCTGTCGTAGGCGAGCACGATCCCGATCCACACGGCGGCGACACCGACCAGCCCGGCGACCACCATCGCCCCGCCCGGCCGCTTGGTGAGCCGCAGCGCCGTGGCGGGCGGCCCGACCAGGAGCGCCGTGGCCAGGATCGTGCCGATGGTCTCGGCGGCGAGCGAGACCGCCACCGCCATGATCACCAGGTAGGCGATCGCGACCGCGCGCACCGGCACGCCCCGGGCCGCGGCCAGCTCCGGGCTCAGCGAGCTGAGCAGCAGCATCCGGTAGCAGCTCGCGATCACCACCAGGGCGACGGCGCTCAACACCACGATGTCGGGCAGCATCGGCTGGCTGATGGTGAAAAGCGAGCCGAAGAGGATGGTGACGGTCACCCCGGTGGTGCTCGAGGAGGTGGTGTCGAGGTAGAGGAAGAGCGCCGCCAAGCCGAGGCCGGCACCGAGGACCAGACCGGTGGCGACGTCGCGGGCCCGGGGCCGGTGCACGCCCAGCACCTCCATCAGCCCGGCGGCGACCACCGCGACCCCCATGTAGCCCCAGAGCGGGTTGGTGCCGCTCAGGAAGGCGAGCGATCCCCCCGCCGAGCCGACCTCGCCGAGCGCGTGCCCCGCGAAGGCCTGGCTGCGGATGACCGTGAAGACCCCCACGGCTCCGGTGACCACCGCCACCACCGCCCCCACCACCACGGCCGCCCGCACCGGGGCGCTGGCGAAGAAACCCGGCGCGAAGATGGCGTCGAGGAACTGGCTCATCGCAGCGCCACGACGTCGGGGGCCGCCGTGCCTCCGGGGGTCTCCTCCAGCGTCACCCCGGATTCCCCCTCGGCGCCGGAGACCACGAGGATGCGACCGTGGACGCGCAGGACGTCGACGTGCTGGCCGTAGAGGGCGGAGAGCACCTCGGCACGGATCACCTCCTGGGTGGTGCCGCTCGCCGTCCGGCCCGCTGCGACATAGACGAGACCGTCCATCACCGGCAGCAGCGGGTTGACGTCGTGGGCGGAGATCAGCACCGCGATCCGCTGCTCGCGGGCGATGCGGGCGAGCAGGGCGACGACCTCGCCCTCGGCACGGATGTCGAGGTTGGCGAGCGGCTCGTCGAGGAGCAGCAACCGGGGCCGGCTGATCAGGGCGTGGGCGATGAGGACCCGCTGCTGCTCGCCCCCGGAGAGGTTTCCCACCCGGCTGTCGGCGAAATGGGTGGCGTCGACGGCCGCCAGCATCCGCTCGACGGCTTGGCGCCGTCCGCCACCACGGAGCGGGATCCCAAGCCGGTGCCCGTCGAGACCGAGGCCCACCACGTCGCGGGCCCGAAGCGGCATGTCGGGGTCGAAGAAGACCTTCTGGGGGACGTAGCCGATGATGGGGTTGTGCCGGTCGAGCGGACGTCCCCCCACCAGCACGCTCCCGGCGCTCGCCGCCTGCAGGCCGAGGATGACCCGGAAGATGGTGGTCTTGCCGGCCCCGTTGGGTCCGATCAGACCGGTGAACTGGCCGGGCAGGATCCGGAAGCTGACGTCGTGAAGCACCTCGCGCCCCGCCAGCCAGACGCTGACGCCGTCCACGCTCAGGACAGCGTCGTCGACGTCGGTGGCGGGGCGCGGGTCGGTCACAGCTTGGTCGTCGAGACCCCGTCGGCCAGCGCCTGCTCCGCGGCGTGGACCTCCGCGACCATCCAGCTCTGGTAGTCATAGCCGGGGGTGGGCATGGTCTCGTAGACGCCGACCACCGGGATGTTGTTCGACTGAGCCAGCGCGAGCAGCGTTTCGGTCAGCGAGTCGGTCACCTGCTGGTTGTAGAAGAAGACCTTGACCGTGTGCTGGGTGAAGAAGCCCTCCTCCAGGCTGGTGTCCTGGGCCGAGGGGTCGACCCCGTTCATGATGTCCGCCTGGAACGGCCAGGGGGTGACGTCGTCGAGGCCGGCGGCCTGGAGCATGTAGTCGGGCACGGGCTCGGTGACGGCGACCGGGGCGCCGGCATAGGCCGCCTTCAGGTCGGCGATGTCGCTGGTCCACGTGTCCAGGGAGGCGTCAAAGGTGGTGACCTGGGCATTGAAGTAGGAGGCGTGCGAGGGGTCCAGGGCACCCAGGTCCTTGGCGATCTGCTGGGCAACCGCCGGCATGGTGGTGGGGTCGTACCAGAGGTGCGGGTTCTCGGTGCTGTCGGGCAGCCCCAGCAGGGTCTGGACGTCGATGAGCTTGCGCGAGGAGTTGGGAGATGACGACAGGATCGTATTGATCCAGCTGTCGTACCCCACCCCGTTCTGGACCACCAGCTGGGCGGCGCTCACCTCGCTGGCCACCTGCGCGCTCGCCTCGAAGGTGTGGGGGTCGGTGTTGGGGTTGCTCTCGATCGCGGAGACCGACACGTACGGCCCGCCGATCTGGGAGATGACGTTGGCGTACTCGTTCTCCGCGCCCACGGCGTTGATCTTGCCCGAGCTCGATCCCGAGCCGCAGGCGGCGGCCATTCCGGCGACGACGACGACGGCGGCGGCCAGGAGGGCTCCCCGGCGATCCAGGTCTCGCATCATGATCTCCGTGACGGTGGTGGTAGCCTATCCGTAATGGGTACAGTTACAGAGTTTATCCGACATGATTCCAGATAGCAACCCCTCCGCAGGATCGGCGGCGAGGAGCTCGGTTCCCGCCGACATCCGCTCGACCCGGCAGAAGCGCGCCCTCTCCGCCGTGCTCGCCCAGACCGACCGCTTCCGCAGCGCCCAGGAGCTGCACGCCGCGCTCCGCCAGAGTGGCGAGCGGGTCGGGCTCACCACCGTCTACCAGCAGCTCCGGGCACTGGCCGCGGCCGGGCAGATCGACTCGCTGAGGGCGGACAGCGGCGAGCTCCTCTACCGGCACTGCGACACCGACCAGCACCACCACCACCTGGTCTGCCGCGTCTGCGGCCGGACCGTGGAGGTCGAGGACACCGTGGTCCGGCGCTGGGCCGAGCAGGTGGCGAGCGACGCCGGCTTCGTCGAGGTGGCCCACCACCTCGAGTTCACCGGAACCTGCGCCGACTGCTCCGGGCGACGGTCCTGAGCCGCCGGCGCCGGAACTGCCCGGACCGACCCGGCCGCTGACGGGTCAGAAACTCCCCCGGCTCACCCCCGCCCCGCCGGCGAGGGTCAGCGCGGGATCGTACCGGTCGCTCAGCGGGCTGCGGCCACCTCGGCGGGAAGCTGGCTGTCGATCCACGCCTGGAGGGCGTCGCCGGACTCGAACGAGGTGATCAGGGCGTGGCGCGCTGCCGGGCCCGGGTTGTGGACCACGTGCCAGAGCCGCTCGGTGTCGATCACCATCTGCATCCCGGGGTGAAGCGGGATCCGGCTCTCCGTCGAGGGATCCTCCTTCTCCTCCCGGAGGATGAAGGTCGACCCCGCCGGCGCATCCAGCTCCAGCCAGGCGCGGACGACCCAGCCCTCACCGTCGGGATTGAGCCTGTTGTTGTCGTCGAGATGGAGCTGGCGGAGGGCGGTGGCCTCGTCGCTCGGGTTCAGCTCGATGACCCGCACCCGGCCGTAGCGGGCGCCGATGTGCTCCACGTAGCGGACCAGCGAGGGGGCGATCTCCTTGTTCTTGGTCCAGATCCCGTCCTTGTCGGGCTTGCCGTGGTCCCAGAAGCCGCGGCACTCCATCTCGCCCATCGCCGACGCCAGCGGCGCGAAGTTGGTGTCGCCCCCCGACTTCCAGTCGATGAACTCCAGGCTGCGGAACTCCTCGGGCGGCGGGGGCGGGCCCTGGTGGTCGCGCAGGACGATGAAGCCGGCGGGGTCGAGAATGGGGAGCTTGCGGTGGGCCATCGGGCGAACCTCTCTCTGGCTTGTGTGGGACACCAAGAGCTTAGCGGCCGCGCCCCGGCCCGGGGCGGGATCAATTGGGTACCGTGGGTGCGGATGAATGAGGCTCTCCAGTTCGCCCACGAGATGGCCGACCGGGCCGACGCGATCGCCATGAGCCGCTGGCGGAGCCTGGACCTCCGGGTCGAGCGCAAGCCCGACCTCACCGAGGTCACCGAGGCCGACCGCCAGATCGAGCAGCTGATCCGCGACGAGGTCGAGCGCCGCCGGCCGTCCGAGCGGGTCGTCGGCGAGGAGTACGGCGGCGACTTCGCCAACCTGGCCGGGGCGCGCTGGGTCGTGGACCCCATCGACGGTACCCGCAGCTTCATCCGCGGCTACGAGACCTGGGCCTGCCTGATCGCGCTCCAGCGCGACGGGGTCACGGTCTGCGCCGTCGCCTCGGTCCCGGCCCTGGGCCAGCGCTACGCGGCCGCGCGCGGCGAGGGGGCGACGGTGAACGGCGACCCGATCCACGTCTCGGCGGTGGACCGTGTCGACGCCGCCATGCTCGCCCACACCAGCGTGGCCGGCTTCGTCCGGGTGGGGATCGACGGCCGCCTGCGCGACCTGGCCGGGCGCTGCTGGGACAGTCGCAGCATGGGCAACTCGCTCTCCCATCTCCAGGTCGCCCGCGGCACGGCCGACATCGGCTGGTCGTCGCGGGCCAACCTCTGGGACTTCTGCGCCCTGGCGCTCATCGTCGAGGAGGCCGGGGGCCGGTTCACCGACCGCAGCGCGGACTCGCCGGTCGGCGGGGCCGGGATCTCCAGCAACGGGCTGCTGCACGAGCTGGCCCTGGAGGCGGCGGGGATCGCCTAGACGGCTGACCAGGTGGCGCGCCGAGGGAGGGGTCGCGGTGGTGCCTCGCTCCGGCCCGCGCGTCGGCGCGGCCTGAGTGCCGCGCCGCGCGCTCTGCTCGGCGGCGTTGCATCCGCCGCCTGCGCAGAGCCTGCGCTTGGCGCACACCGCCACCCCTCCCATCCACAACACACAGCCGGCGCGATCCCAGGGCGACCGGTTAGGAGCGTTCCCCGCCACCACTGTGTGCTCCCCTCCCAACGCCGGCGTCTCAGGCGGGCGCGGCGTGCAGGACAGTCACGCATTCACTAGACTCGCCGCGTGGGGGACGACGACGCGGAAGAGCCTCAGGGCATCCCTGAGAAGCCCGGTGTTGATCTGAGTCATCCCTGGTGGCGGCAGCGGTCGCGGTTGTTGGCCGCCGCCAGCACCACGGTCATCGTCTTCCTGGCAGCCGGGGCCATCGCCCTGCCCACGCTCTCTCGACTCGGCCGCCCGCCGGTCAGCTCCCCGGGCCCCGCCCGCGCGTCGCCGGTCCCCACAACTCACATGCTCACCCCACCCGCGACGCCTTACCCATCGCCTTCCGGTACACCCACTCCCAGCGCCTCGGCATCCGCTGCCGCGGCCAACCCGCCGGCTCCACCGTCGACCGGCAGCCTGAGCGCCAGCGGAAACTGCTCGGCTGAGGCGTTCAGCGGGCCCATCGGCATCACCTGTTCCGTGGCCTCCTCAACCGGGGCTTCGTCGGTGGAATGGGTCGTCGCGATCACCATGAGCTACCAGGGCTCGGACTCGTTCGACTTCTCGCAGGCGCCCGGTGTCTCTCTGGGCGTCACGACACGCTCGTCCTCCGGCGCCCTTCCGACCTCATCGACGGCGGCCACGTTCACAGCGCTCCCGGCCGAATGCACGCAGGTGACGGCTCCTGCCGGCGTCACGCTGGTGGCGTGGACCGCGCAGTGCGCGCTCCCCGCCCAGTCCGGCAGCTTCCAGTGGAGCGGTTCGTTCACGATCGTGGCACCGCTCTCCGCGGCGGTGTATCCCATCGTGTTCGTGGGTCGCTACTCCTACACCTCTCCCCCACCGTCGACGCCCACGCCCGACTGTCCTTCGGATTCGTCGTCTCCGAGTCCGGCGCCCAGCCCCTGCAGCTCGCCGAGCGTGCCGCCCGTCCCCACGCAGGCTCCGCTCCCCTCGGATGGTGAAGCCTATGCCGATGGCTCCCTGACCGTCTCCTGAGCTCCGGCCCAGCGCAGGACGAGCACTCCGACGCCGGCGGCCGTCGCGAAGCCCAGGAGCAACGAGGGAGCGGGCGCCCCGGACTCGATCGACAGCGCCGCCGTCACGGCAAGTCCCATCACCCCAATGCCGAGCAGATACGCACCCGCCAGCCGTGACGACCTGACCCGGCAGGAGGCAATGACGGCGACCACGAGCTCGGCGAGCGCCAGGGGCAGGCCTGCCGGGCTGAGCACGAAGACGAGCAGCCCGGTCAGGAGCCCGACGATCAGCCATGTTCGCGCGAGCTGGCTGGCCGCCGCCGATGTCACCATCCGCAGCTCACCTCAGGCAGCGGGCGCCAACAAGCGCAGGACGTCCGGCTGCTCCGGCGGCCCCTCCCCGCCCCGCCTCACAGCTCACTCCACCTCGACGTGGACCAGCCGGCGCACCTCGAGCTTGCCCTGTGACTGCAGCGCCCGGATCACCTTCTTGTCCTGCTTGCCCACCGAGGTCTTGGGGATCTCGGCGACGATCGCCCAGTTCTCGGGGAGCCAGAAGCGGGCGACCTTGCCGTCGAGGAACCTGCGCAGCTCCTCCGGCTCCACCGCCTGCCCGGGCCGGAACGCGACCACAGCGAGGGGGCGCTCCTGCCAGTGGTCGTCGCTGATGCCGATCACCGCGGCGTCGAGCACCGCCGGATGGGCCATCAGCTGGTTCTCCAGCTCGACCGAGCTGATCCATTCGCCCCCGGACTTGATGACGTCCTTGGTCCGGTCGGTGATCTGGACGTAGCCGAGCGGGTCGACGTTGCCGACGTCGCCGGTGCGCAACCAGCCGTCGTGGAAGCGCTCGGGAGCATCGACGCCGTAGTAGCTGCCGGTGATCCACGGGCCGCGCACCTCGATCTCGCCCACGGCAACGCCATCCCAGGGGAGCACCTCGCCGTCGCCGCCGGTGATGCGCAGCTCGACGCCCGCGACCGGCCGGCCGGTCTTGGACCGGTAGTGCCAGTACTGGGGGTCGTCCTCGCTCATGCCCGCGGGCGGGTAGGCGACCGTCCCCAGCGGGCTGGTCTCGGTCATCCCCCAGGCCTGGACCAGGGGGAACCAGCGCTGGTAGGCGCGCATCAGGCTGGTGGGAACCGCCGCGCCACCGCAGATCCCGAGGCGGACGAACCCCAGGTCGGCCTCCGCCGCCTGGGCGGCCATGAGCAGCCCCTGGAAGATCGTGGGGATGCCGGCCAGGAAGGTCGGTCGCTCCTGAAGAACGAAGGAGAGCAGCGGCTGGGGCTGGAGGAAACGCTCGGGGAAGAGCAGGTCCGATCCGATCGCCCAGGCGCTGTAGGGGATGCCCCAGGCCAGGACGTGGAACATGGGCACGATCGGCAGGTTGCGATCCCCGTCGGTGCAGCGGAAGTTGGCCGAGATGGCGTGCGAATGGAGCCAGATGGCGCGGTGGCTGTAGACGACCCCCTTAGGGTCGCCGGTCGTCCCGGTCGTGTAGCACATCGCGGCGGCCTGGTTCTCGTCCAGCTCGGGCCAGTCCTCGAGCGGTGCCGCGCCGGCGATCAGCTCCTCGTAGTCGAGGACGTCGCCCAGTCCCTCGGTGTCGCCGCGGCCCACGACCATCACCTTCTCCAGCGCCGTGAGCTGAGGCCGGATCGAGACCAGCAGGGGCAGGAGGCTGGCGTCGGCGATGATCACCCGGTCGCCGCCGTGGTTGATGACGAAGGTGAGCTGGGCCGGGGAGAGGCGCAGGTTGAGGGTGTGCAGCACCGCCCCCAGGCACGGCACGGCGAAATAGGCCTCGAGGTGCTGCTGGTGGTTCCAGCAGAGGGTGCCCACCCGGTCACCTGGTTGGATGCCGAGACCGCGCAGACCGGTGGCCAGCCGCGCCGCGCGCTCCGCGACCTCGGCGAAACCGGCGCGCCGGGAGGATTCGCCCTCGAAGGTGACGACCTGGCTTTCGGCAAAGAGCGTCCGGCCCCGCTCGAGGATGTCAGTGACGGTGAGCGGCGACGCCTGCATCGTGCTCTTCATGGGTTCAGCTCCTCCGCAGCAATCCCAGCCCCGGCAGGGGGGTCACGGCGCGTCCATATTGCACCCGCACACGATGGCCGTCGAGAGTGAGCTCAGGAGAGGAAGTCGAGCAGAACCGGGACGAGCACGCCGGGATGACTCCAGGGGGTGCCGTGGTCCTCCCCCTCCAGCGTCACGTGGCGCGCTCCGGGAATGGCGGCGGCGGCGGCGCGTGTCCCCGGCAGCATCCAGGGCATGCTGGCGGTGCCGGCGATGACGAGCGTGGGCACCCGGATCTGGGCGAGGCGCTCCGCCGGGATCACGTTGCCGGGCCCGGTGATCTCCACGTCATACGGCAGGGTGGGGGCGACCGCCACCAGCCCGGCCCACATCGGGGTGCCACGGGAGCCCTGGACCGCCTGCTCGGGCATGCCGATGGCCTCGGTCTGGAAGAGAGCGACGGCGTCGTCGCGGCGACCCTGGCCGACCAGGTCGCGGAGCCGCTCCGCGAGGTCGGCGCCGGGCCGGGTGAACCCGTCGGCGATGAAGGGCGGTTCGTACGCCACCACCCGGTCGACGGGAGCGCCCACACGGGCGGCTTCGAGCGCCAGGATGGCACCCGACGAGTGTCCGAAGACGCTCGCACGTCCTCCGAGCTCTCCGATGAGGGCGGTGAGGTCGTCGACCTCCCGTCCCACCGCGTAGGTGGGGGCGTCGCCGCTGTCGCCTCGCCCGCGCCGGTCGTAGACGACCACGTTGAAGTGCGGCGCCAGCACGTCCGCCAGCCCGGAGTGGGTGGCACGGTTGCTGAAGGCGCCGCCGACCAGAACGAGCGGTGGGCCCTGGCCCCGCCGTTCGAAGGCGATGGTGGTCCCGTCCGCCGAAGCGACGGTCTCGAAGGTGCTCATCTCGCCGTGTCCTCCCTGGTGTGGGACCACTCCTCCGCGGTCGTCGGCTCAGCCGGTCAGGACGCTCGGTTCCCGTCCCCCCGGGCGACGCCTCACCGCCCTCGACGACCACCAGGCGTCCTCATCTCCCCCGTGGCGGCGCGAGGACCGGCGGCCGGGGGGGGAGGCCTCGCGGGCGAGGCGCGAGCGCTCGGCCTCGAGGAGTATGTCGCCGCGGTGTTCATGTCCGATCAGCAGGTCGAGGCGTGGGCTCATCATGCTGGGGAGGCTATCCCGTAATGCGGACGATATCGGTCCTATATATCCTGGGCTTGGAGATCTCGTGGGCCCGGCCCCTCGCCCAACGGACGACCCCGGGCGTCTCCCCCGGCCCCCGAGACACCTGGTAGATTGGCGCCCCAATGGGGCACCGGCCAACGCTCATCTTCGTGCACGGCATGTACATGAACGGTCGGAGCTGGAGTCCCTGGGTCGAGCGCGGAGAGGCGGCGGGCTTCGACTGCATCGCCCCCTCCTGGCCGTACCACGAGGGTGAGCCGGCGCAGCTCCGCCTCCACATCGATCCGCAGCTCGGCTCGCTGACCTTCGGCGAGGTCGTGGACCACTTCCGGACCGTCATCGCCACCCTCGACGCCCCACCCCTGGTGGTCGGCCACTCGGTCGGCGGCCTGGTCGTGCAGCGGCTGATCAACGAGGGGCTGGCCCGGGCCGGCGTCTCCATCAGCTCGGCGCCCCCGCGGGGCATCCTCTCCTTCAGCCCCCACTTCGTCCGGGCCAACCTCCCCCACGTCAACCCCCTCGCCGGCAGCCGGCCGGTGATGATGACTCCGAAGCGCTTCCACTACACCTTCGGCAACGCCATGAGCCGCCAGGCGAGCGACCGGGCCTTCGACCTCTATGTCGTCCCGGAGAGCCGCAACGTCCCCCGCAGCACGCTCACCCGCAGCGCCCGGATCGACTTCCGGCGCGACCACGGGCCGCTGCTCTTCATCGCCGGGGAGAGCGACCACCTCTGCCCGGAGAGGATGGTGGCCCGCAACGCCATGGCATACCGGCGCTCGCCGACCCCGGCCCGGCTGCGGGCCTTCCCCGGCCGCTCCCACCTGATCTGCAACCAGGACGGCTGGGAGGAGGTTGCCGACGCCGCCTTCGCCTTCCTGCGCACCTCCACCGGCTAGGCGGAGTCCCCACTTCGGCGGACTTACCGCCCCGGGCGCATGGCGCCCCACCGCATGCGGCTGCTACGGTTTTCAGCGTGGTGCTCGAGCCCCCGACCCTCGCCGACGTCCTGGCCGCGCGCGCCAGGATCCGGGACCACCTGCCGCGCACACCGCTGCGCTCCTACCCGGCGCTTGACCGGCTGGTCGGGGCCGAGGTCTGGGTCAAGCACGAGAACCTCCTCCCCACCGGGGCCTTCAAGGTTCGGGGCGGTATCAACTTCGCCAGCCGGCTCGACCCCGAGGCCCGCCGGCGCGGCGTGATCACCGCCTCCACCGGCAACCACGGCCAGTCGGTCGCCTACGGGGCCCGGCTCTTCGGGGTCAGCGCCACCATCTGCGTCCCCGAGCACGCCAACCCCGTCAAGGTGGAGGCGATGCGCGACCTCGGCGCCGAGGTGATCTGCATCGGACCCACGTTCGACGAGGCGCGCCTGCACTGCGAGAGGCTGGCCGAGGAGCGCGGCCTGCGCTACGTCCACATCGGCGACGAGCCCGACCTGGTCGCGGGCGTGGCCACCTACACGTTGGAGATCCTCGAGGACCAGCCGGAGATCGACGTGATCCTGGTCCCGGTGGGCGGCGGGAGCGGTGCTGCGGGAGCGTGCCTCGTCTCGCACGCGGTGCGCCCGGCCATCGAGGTGATCGGGGTGCAGTCGGCCCAGTCGCCGGCGGCGCACGATTCGTGGAGCGCCGGGGAGATGGTGGCGCGGCCCAACACGACAGTTGCCGAAGGGGTCGCCACCGGCACCGCCTTCGCGCTGCCACAGCGGGTCCTGCGCGAGCTGCTCACCGACTTCGTCCTGATCGACGACGCCGACGCGCTCGCCGCCAACCGGCTGATGATCGAGAAGACGCGCACCCTGGTGGAGCCCGCCGGTGCTCTGCCCCTGGCCGCGGCCCTCCGCCCGGCCGTTGCGGAGAGGCTGCGAGGCCGGCGAGTGGTCCTGGTCTGCTCGGGGGCCAACATCAGCCCCGCCCAGCTGGCGGAGGTCGTCTCCGGCCCGACCCGCGAGGTCGCCCATGCCTGAGCCGGTCGTCGTCGCCTACGGCCGCTCGCCGATCGGCCGGGCGTTCAAGGGCTCGTTGATCGACTGGCGCCCCGACGACCTGGCCGCGCTGGTGGTCGAGAAGGTGCTCGACCGCGTCCCCGCGCTCGACCGGGGTGCCATCGACGACCTCATCTGCGGGTGCGGCCTGCCCGGAGGCGAGCAGGCTTTCAACCTCGGACGGATCGTCTCCATCCTCACCCGGCTCAACTGCCCCGGCACCACCGTGACCCGCTACTGCGCGTCGTCACTGCAGACCACCCGGATGGCGGCCCACGCCATCCGTGCCGGGGAGGGCGAGGCGTTCCTCTCGGTGGGCGTGGAGTGCACCACCCGGTATCAGAACGGCACCAGCGACATGCCGCAGTGCCAGAACCCCCGGTTGCAGCCCGGCAGCTCCGACCGCTACCCGGACATCTACATCCAGATGGGAGAGACCGCCGAGATCGTGGCGGAGAGCGAGCGGATCTCCCGGGAGGAGATGGACCGCTTCGGCCTGCGCTCCCAGGAGCGGGCGGTCGCCGCCCAGGACCAGGGCTTCTCGGCCCGCGAGATCATCCCCGTCCCCCTCGCCGGCGATGCCGTCATGACGGCCGACGACGGCCCCCGCCGCAACACCTCCATGGAGAGGCTCGCCGCACTCGAGCCCGCCTTCCGCGCCGGCGGCCGGGTAACCGCGGGCAACTCCTGCCCGCTCAACGACGGCGCGGCCGCGGTCGTCGTGATGAGCCAAAGCCGGGCGCGGGAGCTGGGCATCCCGGCGCTGGCGCGCATCGTCGCCACCGGCCTCTCCGCGCTGGAGCCCGAGCGGATGGGGCTCGGACCGATCGAGGCCGCGCGGCAGGCCCTGGCCCGGGCCGGTATGAGCATCGACGACGTGGACATCGTGGAGATCAACGAGGCCTTCGCGGCCCAGGTCATCCCCTGCGCGCGGGGGCTCGGCATCGACCCCTTCGACGACCGGCTCAACCCCCACGGCGGTGCCATCGCTCTGGGCCACCCCTTCGGCATGACCGGGGCGCGCATCCTCTGCACCCTGCTCAACGGCCTGGAGACGACCGGCGGTCAGATCGGCCTGGAGACCATGTGCGTGGGGGGCGGGATGGGGATGGCGATGGTCGTGGAGCGCCTCGTTTGACCTGACTCCGGGGCCCCGGAACGGACTCGCCGTGCGACGGTGATGATCGCCGGCGCAACTCGCAGTAACCCGCCTGTGGGGAACGGAAGTTAATCTAGAGCGAGGGCGCGCCCTGGAGGGCGGCGCGCCGCCAACGGCAGACGCCTCACCCGAATCGGACGTCAGGGGCAGAGACAGGATGGGCTCGGTGACTCGGCGGCACGCGTGGCTGGTCCTCCTGGGCACGGCCGCGGTCGCCGTCGCCGCCTGCAGCCCCTCGCTCACGGCGGCTCCCACCTCGACCGCCACCGCCACCCCGACCGCCAGCGCCGGCGGTCACCTGGTGGCCGCCGGGCCGCCATCGGTGACGATCACCCCATCCGACGGCTCCACGGGGGTCGGGCTCGACGCCGCGATCCAGGTGGTGGCCGTCAACGCCACCGTCGGGACGGTGACCGTCGAGGAGAACGGCAACGACCTCACCCTGGCCTGGACGGCCAGTGACGGAGGCTCGCAGCTCACCTACTCGGGCGGTCTCGATCTCGACGCCCGCTACACGGTCAGCGCCAGCGCGCTGAGCGCGAACGGTGGCGAGACCGTCGCCAACTCCAGCTTTCAGACCATCACCAGCGCCAAGCGCCTGCTGACCACGGTGCTCAACCTCAGCGGCGGCGAGACCGTCGGGATCGGGATGCCGATCGAGCTGGAGTTCAACACCCCCATCCCGGCCGCGGACCAGGCCGGGATCATCGCCCACATCGGGGTGATCAGCTCCCCGCCACAGCCCGGCGGCTGGTACTGGTTCGACAACGAGGACGTCCACTACCGCCCCGAGGACTACTGGCAACCCGGGACCCAGGTCACCGTCGACGCCGACCTCGACGGCGTCGACGCCGGCAACGGCTACTGGGGGCTGGGCGACTGGAGCACGAGCTTCACGATCGGACCCGCGCACGTCACCGTGGTCGACACCGTGGCCCGCACCATGACCGTCTACGACGGCGTCCCGGGCGAGAATCCGCAACTGCTCGACAGCTGGTCGACCAACACCGGCAAGACCGGCTTCGAGACGATCGGCGGGACCCTGGTCGTCCTCTACCACAGCCCGGTGGTCTTCATGCAGTCCTGTCCCACCTTCGAGACCGCAGCCGCCTGCGTCCCGGGGGGCTCCGAGTATTACGCCGAGAACGTCTACGACGACACCGCCGTCTCCAGCGACGGCTACTTCATCCACGCCGCCCCCTGGGTCTGCGGCGACGACGCGCCGGTCTGTGATCTGTGGCCGTACGGCGACGTCAACAGCTCCCACGGCTGCATCAACCTCAGCACCGACAACGCGGTCACCTACTACAACTGGAGCCAGGTGGGCGACGTGGTGCAGGTGGTCGGCAGCACCCTGGAGGCCTCGTACACGGACGGCGAGGGCGACTGGCAGACGCCGTGGAGCCAGTTCGCCCAGGGCGGTCAGGATGTCCCCTCGGCCTCGGTCGCGCCGGCCGCGGCGCCCCCCACCAACGTGGCCGAGCCCTCCGCCTCCTCGGTCGCCGGGCCGTAGCGGGGAGCGGGACCGGTCAGCCGGGAGGGGCCTCGCGCGCGGCCCGCTCCAGACGCTCGCGGTACGCCTTCCACCAGGCGGCGTCACCCGGGGCCATGCTGCGCCGGTCGGAGCGGAGCCCGACCTCTCCGTCGATCAGCTCCCGGACGATGTCGGCGTGCCCGGCATGGCGGTTGGTCTCCGCGGTCATGTACACCAGCACCTCGTGCAGGGTCACGGCGCGCCGCTCCGGCGGCCACCAGCGCACCTGACCGACGGCGTCCAGCGCCAGGCTCTCGATGGTGGCGTCGGCGTGCGCCTGGGCGCGCCGGTACAGACCGACGATCTGCTCACGGGTCTCCTCCGCCGTGGCCCACATGTCGGCGTTCGTCTCCGCCCCCTCCTCGAACCAGGGCAGCCGCTCCTCCGACGGCCGGCCGAAGGTGTCGCCGAAGTAGCCGATCTCCATGCTGGCCAGATGCTTGACCAGCCCGAGAAGGTTGGTGCCCGTCGGCACCATGGGGCGGCGCACCTCGTACTCGGAGAGGCCGTCGAGCTTCCAGAGCACGGTCTCACGGGCCCGGCGGAGCTGGCGCCGCAGCTCCGCCTTCGGATCCCACCCGCTCATGCCCGGGAGTCTCGCACGGCTCGCCTCCGCGGCAGCGCGGTCACCCGGGGCGGCGCCGTCACCCCCCGCCGGCGCGGTGGAGGTCGCGGAGCAGGGAGATCTCGGCACCGTGATGGAGGACCTCCTGATTGACCCACCAGACGACGTCGATGAACGGCTCGTCGGCGTCGCTGCCGTGGGGATACGTGCAGCGCCCCACCTGGTCGAGGGCGGCATCGTCAGCGCTGACCAGAGCCTCCCGCCACGCCTCGGCGGCGACGTCGAAAGCCTCCAGCGCCGCGGTGACGTCGCCGCTGAAGTGGTAGGCGTCCCGGGTCAGGGTGTGGCTGCCGACGGTGTGGTCGGCGCGCACGGCGAGCAGGGCGCTGAGATGGCCGAGCCGCCAGGCGATGGTGGTGAAGGGCGGCGGGGAGACGCCAGGGGCGAAGTCCAGCCCCCATTCGCCGGAGCCGAACAGCTCGGTGGCGTGCGGGCCCGGGCCCTCGCTGCGCCGGCGCACCGACCAGCAGGCGGGCACCGGCTCCCACAGGTGCTCCTCGTCCGTCATCCGCGTCACCTCGAGCCGCGTCCCGGTGCCGCTGTCGAACCCGGGACCGGCCATGCGGTCGTGGAGGCGGGTGCGGGCGAGGTCGTACTGCGCGAGCAGCGGAACCAGCCGCGGGGGTGTCGCCATGGTCAGGCCCTCTGCAGCGCCCGCCGGATCAGGCTTCGTTCGTCGGCGTCGGCGGCGCGGAACAACCATAGCGCGGCCAGGTAGAGGACACCCGCGAGCAGCGTGACGACGATGGTCGCGACCCGCCCCTCGGGATGGACGAGGAGCAGGAAGCCGCCCATGAGGAGCGCGGCGGGCACGATCCGCCAGCTGAGGCGGAGAACCGGGATGCCGACGCCCAGGCGGCGCAGCACGATCAGGCCGATGACGACCAGGCCCACCTCGGTGGCGGCGGTGTTGGCGCTGGTCACCAGGTAGCCGCTGCCCGGATGGATCTGCTCGAACACGGGGATCAGCACCGCGTTGAGGACGCCGTTGATGAGCATGCCGACGCCGACGATCCAGGCGTAGGTGCGCTGGCGATCCATCGCCAGCAGGGCGGTGGCGTTGGCGTTGTCCACGAACATGAAGACGATGGTCACGCCGAGCAGCCGCAGCGATGGCGCCGCCTGCGGATAGAGGCTGAAGAGGGACGTGTACTGGTCGGCCAGCACGATCACCCCGATGGAGGCGGGCAGGCCGAGCGCGAGCAGTGCCTTGAAGAACTTGCGGACCCCGTCGGCGAGCCGCGCGGGCGCCTCGCGGTGGTAGATGGAGAGGAGCGGGAAGGCCACGGTGCGGAGCGCGAAGGGGATCACGAGCAGCGCCTGAAAGGGTTTGTAGGCGGCCTGGTACCACCCCACCTCGCAGTAGCTGAGGGTGGTGAGGGTGGGGCAGGAGGTCGGGGTGGCGGGGCCGAAGTGCTGGAGGATGGGCACGTCGATCTGCCAGTAGACGGTGGTGAAGACGTAGCTCACCGCGAGCGGCGCGGTCATCACCATCCAGGGGCGGATCAGGCCCATCTCGAAGCGCCAGTGCGGCTTCCAGGCGCCGGTCAGGAGCAGCGCCACCGCGAAGTAGGCGGCGGCGGCCAGGTAGCTGAACGTGTAGCACCAGATGAAGTAGCCGGTGCCGAAGTCCCGGAGCGCCCCCAGCACGACCAGGCCCAGCAGGAGGAGGGCCTCGGGGACGATCTCCACGACCACGAACTTGACCCGCTGCAGGGCGTAGAAGGAGTTGCGCAGCAGCAGCTGCAGGCCGGAGCCGACCATGAGCGCGGCGGACGCCACCACCAGCGAGTGCAGCCCGACCAGCCAGAGCGCGCCGGTGAGCACCAGGATCGCCAGCGCCAGGAGCGGGATCCGGAGCGACAGCATGTTGTCGAGGTAGCGACCCACCAGCTGGGGGTGACGGGCGCCCTCGCGCAGGAACAGCGTGCTGAGGCCCAGGTCGGCGACCACCGACACGATCGCCCCGTAGGTGATCGCCGTCTGCATCTGGCCGAAGTCACCGGCGCCCAGTGAGTGGAGGATCACGATCACCGAGCCCAGGGCGAGCAGCCGCGAGGCGAGCTGGGCGACCAGCATCATCAGCGAGTTGCGCACCCCGCGCAGCCCGCTCCCCGGACGGAGCGCCGTGGGCTCGCTCGCGGCGGGTTCGGCCACGGCGCGCACGGCCGCTGCGGGGGCGCTCACCGCGACCTCCGGCGCGGACGCGGCCCCCTGGGGCTGGGCCTTCCGCGGGCGCCGCGGGGTGGGCACCGCCGCGGTGGGCTCGCTCGCGGCAACGTCCGGTGCGGACGCGGCCCCCTTCGCCGGGGTCTTCCGCGGGCGCCGGGGCGGGGTCCGCTTCACCTTGTCCATCGGGCGGCCATTGTCGCCGGTGGAACGCGCCCCGGCGCCCAAAGGGTTCACCGCGACAAGGGTGGATCGGGGCCGCAGCCTCCGGTCAGGCGCTCCCGGTGAGGGGCAGGGGCGCCTCCGCCCGGCGGCGGGATTGACGCCGGAGCAACCTCTCACGCCGCCGGCGCCACTCCACCTCGGGGTCGCTCCGGCTGCCGACCACCGCCAGACGGCGCCGCCACCCCGCCCAGCCATCGAGAACGCACTGCGCCCGGGCACAGACGTCGAGGGCTCCGCTCACGTCACCCGACCGCTCCAGCGCAATGGCCAGGCCCCGGGCGGCGGCGAGGTCCTCCGGGTGACGCCGGCAGAGCTCGCGCAGGACGGCGGTCTGCGACCCCGGCCTGCCCCGCCTCAGGCAGCGGGCCAGGCGGTGTCCGGCGGGCCGGGACCACGGAGAGGACGGGTCTCCGAAGGCGGAGACCAGCTGTTGCTCGGCGGCGTCGGCGAAGCCCACGGCCTCGAGGTGGACGCCAAGGCGGTAGCGGTCGGCGGGGTGCACCGGCTCGACCAGCCTGCCGCCCGCGTGCGCGGCCAGCCGTGCCGCCAGAACGGCGGTGGCGCAGAGATCGAGCTGGTTGTGCCGTATCACCCCCTCCAGCACGCTCGGAGCGGCTCCGTCCAGCCAGGCCCGGAAGCGCGCCGGCGCCTCCGCACCGGGCACGTCGTCGCCGCGCTCCAGCCCGAGCAGGGAGAGCTCCGCCTGCCGGAGCGTGCAGGCACCGAGGCGCTCGCGGAAGAGCCGGCGCACCGGCCCCAGCAGGTCGCAGTGGATCGCCGGCGAGACCGCGTCGGCGGGACGCCGGTTGATGATGCAGCGGGCTCTCAGCACCGGTACGTCGAAGCCCCGCCCGTTGTAGGTCAGCAGCACCCGGCTGCGGCCGACCCGGGCGGCGACGGCGTCCAGCATCGCCCCCTCGCCGTCCAGGTCGGCGAGCAGGTACTGATCGACCTCCAGCGACGCTCCCCGCGGTGCTCCCAGACCGACCAGGAACGGCACCACCCCGCTGCCGCGCAGGCCGAGCGTCTCGATGTCGAGGACCAGGGCGTCGGCATCGCCGAACGGGCCCGCCGGAGCCCCCGCGGGCAGCCGGTAGAGGAGGCGGACCAGGTCCGGGGGAGCCGCCGGCCCGGGGGCGCCGGCGCGCTCCAGGAAGGGGCCGAGGTCGATGCTCACCCGCCGCACCAGCACCTCCCCCTCCGGGCTGAAGCCGAGGGCCGCCGCGCGCTTGGCCGGGGTCTCGCCGGCCCCGGGTCGTGGCTCCGAGCGCCACGGTAGCGGCCGGGAGAGATCGGCCAGACCGCCCATGGCGGCAAGCCGTGCCCGCAGCGCGCTGACCGCGCTCGGGGCAGCGCCCGAGCCGGCGGTGGGCAGGGTCGGCGCCAGGCTCATCTCCTCAGCCCGTCTCCGACGCCAGGCGCAGCATCCGGAGTGCCGCCGCCCGGCCGTCCACTCCCGAGGGCGGCGGACCGACACAGGACGGGCAGCCGGCGCTGCAGGCACACCCCGCGGCGAGGGCGATCGCCGCACCCACCAGCTCCGCGAAACGGTCGAAGCAGGCCTCCGCGAACCCCACCCCGCCGGGGGTGGCGTCGAAGAGGTAGACGGCGGGCCAGCCGGCACCCCCCTCGACCGGGAGCGCGGCTTCAGGGGTGGGACGCCAGCCCGGGGCGAACTCCTGGGGCTCGCCGGGAGCCGGCGGGCCGAGCGCCTCGGGAGCCGGGTACGGCCCCTCCGGGCCGGCCTGGGTGCGCAGCTCCACGTGGGTGCCGAGGTCACGGGGATCGCACATGCAGAGCAGGCAGGCGGCGGCGTGGAGAGCGCGCGACGCACCCCGGAGCCCCGCCTCCTGCTCCGCCGTGGAGAGGATGGTGAGCTCGGCGGGTGGGAATCCGGCCCACACCGCGGTGGTGTGGAGGTCCTGCTCGGGCAGATGGATCGGCCCCCAGCCGACGTTCTCGTGAGTGAGGAACCGGACCTTCTTGTAGACGGTGGCGAGCCGGCTCACCCGCACCTCGCCATGGCTCCGCAGCACCCTCTCCCCCACGGGACCGGCGAAGCGCTCCAGCACGCGCACCGTCTGGCGGGTCTCGGCGAGCGTGTAGTGGTCTACCGCCACCGGATGCACATAGGCGCGCTTCTCCTCCCAGTCCAGGCGCTCCACGTGGTACTGCCGCCCCTCGTGCAGGTAGATGGCGTCGTCGTGGACCAGCACCGGCGCCGAGAACTGGTCGACCTCGCCGATCACCCGGCCGTGGCTCCCGGGGCGACCCCCGCCGCTCCCCGCCCACGGGCCCTGGGGTCCCTGGCCGGGGCCATCCGGGTCGCTCGAAGTGTCGATGATCACCACGTTGCCGGCGGCGGCGCGCCGCAGCGAGATGGCCTCCGCCGGGAAGGCGTCGGCGCTCCAGTGGAAGCGGCCGGCACTGCGGTGGACCAGCCCGTCCTCGGCGAAGCACTCGAGCAGCGAGCCGGTCAGAGCGGGCGGGGCGCTCCCGAAGGGCTCGCCGTCGGCGAGGGCCAGCTCGAACGTGGCCGCCTGCAGGTGCGACCCCAGCACCAGCAGGTTGTCGGGATCGACCAGACCGCGCTCCGCCGGCGTCTCGAGCAGGTAATCGGGGTGGCGGAGGAGGAACTGGTCGAGCGGGGCGTCGGAGGCGATGAACACCCCCAGCGACGGCTGATCCCGGCGTCCCGCGCGCCCGAGCTGCTGCCAGGTGCTGGCCAGCGTCCCCGGGTAGCCGACCAGGACCGAGGCGTCGAGGCCGCCGATGTCGACGCCCAGCTCCAGGGCGTTGGTGGCGATCACCGCCCGGACGCTGCCGCCGCGGAGCCCCGCCTCGATCGCCCGGCGCTCCAGGGGAAGGTAGCCGCCCCGGTAGCCGCGGATCGCCGGCGCATCCCCCGGCCGGCCGCCCTGCAACCGGCGGAGGTAGCTGAGCAGCACCTCGACCGAGCTGCGGCTGCGGCAGAAGCCGATCACCTGCAGGTCACGGCGGAGCAGCTCCGCGATCAGCCGCCGAGCCTCCAGCACCGCCGACCGGCGCACCCCCAGGGTGGCGTCGCTGAGCGGCGGCGCCCAGAACCAGAGATGACGCTCGGCGCGGGGTGCGCCGTTGCGATCGATGACCTGCACCGGGCGTCCGAGCAGCCGCTCGGCCAGCTCGCCGGGGTTGCCGATGGTGGCCGAGCAGCAGATCACGGTGGGATTGCTGCCGTAGAAGCGGCAGAGCCGGAGCAGCCGGCGGAGCACGTTGGCGAGGTGGGAACCGAAGAGCCCCCGGTAGGCGTGCAGCTCGTCGATGACCACGTAGCGCAGCGAGCGGAGCAGGCCGGCCCACCCCGTGTGATGGGGAAGGATGCCGCTGTGGAGCATGTCCGGATTGGTCACCACGATGTGGCCGCCCTCCCGGATGGCCCGGCGCAGCCCCGCCGGGGTGTCACCGTCGAAGGTGGCGGCGCGCAGCCGGTCCCGGCGCTCCGGACCGAGGCGCTCCACCACGTCGCGGAGGCCGGCGAGCTGATCCTGGGCCAGGGCCTTGGTCGGGAAGAGCCAGAGCGAGCGGCTGTCGGGATCGCGCAGCCACGACTCCAGGACCGGGACCACGAAGCCGAGGCTCTTGCCACTCGCGGTGGGGGTGACCAGGGTCACGTCGCGACCGTCCAGTGCCGCCTCGATGGCCTCGGCCTGGTGGGAGTAGGCCCGGTCCAGCCCTCGCGCCCGGAGCGCGGCGACCAGCTCAGGGTGGAGCCGCTCCGGCCACGGCCGGAGCTCGGCCTCCTGGGCCGGGAGGGTCACCGCGTGGGCGATGCGCCGTTCCGCCCACGGCTCGCGGCGCAGCTCGGCGATGCGGTCGCCCACCGAGGCGGCGACGGCGGTGCTCACGGTCCCGGAGCTTAGCGAACAACCGTTCGGAAAGCAACCGGCTCGGGTCAGGTCCCGCCCGCAGGGTGCTGAAGCGCCCTCCTAGGTCTCTCCGCCCTTGAGGATGCGGGCCACCGCCTTGCGGAGCTCGCTGATCGATCCCTTGGTGACCACCTCGACGGGCTGGAGCTGGCGCGCCTCGGCGACCCCCGGGTCGGTGGAGACGTATGCGGTGAAGAGGATCACGGGGATGCGGACCAGCGACGGCTCCGCGCGCAGGGATCGGATCAGGCCGAGGCCGTTGACCCGGGGCATGCGGAGGTCGGTGACCACCAGCGAGGGAGGGTGGACGCGCGCCTGATCCAGGGCCGCGGCGCCGTCGGGCGCCGTCTCCACCTCGTAGCCGGCGCCGCTGAGCGCCAGCCGGAGCAGCTCGCGGATGTCGGCCTCGTCCTCCGCGACCAGGATGCGGTGCGTCAGCGGCCCTCCCTGCCTCAACCCGCGACCGTCGCCACGCCGACACCCACCAGCCTGCCGATCCCGAAGGTGATCGCGGCGGCGACGGCCGTGATCAGCAGCTGGCGCACGGCGGCGCGGGCGATCGACCGCTCCGAGAAGTAGCCCAGTGCGGCCCCGATCGCAAGGGCCGCCACCGCGCCCAGCACCACGGACACCAGGACGCTCCCCCACCCTCCCGCGAAGAACCAGGGGATGAGCGGGATCACCGCGCCCACCGCGAAGCTGAAGAAGGAGGACACCCCCGCCCGGAGCGGCGAGCCGGTGCGGTTGGGGTCGACGCCCAGCTCCTCACGGCTGTGCACCTGGAGGGCCACCTCCGGGTCGCGCATCAGGGCCTCGACGAACTGCTCCGCGGTCTCCTGGGGCACGCCGCGACCGGTGTAGACGGCCACCAGCTCGCGCCGCTCGTACTCGGGATTGCGGCGCAGCTCCTCGCGCTCCACGGCCAGCTCGCGGCGGATCAGCTCCGTCTGGGCGGTCATCGAGATGTACTCGCCCGCGGCCATGGAGATGGCTCCGGCCACCAGCCCCGCGACCCCGGCGAGGCGGACGAGCCCCGACGTGGTGCTGGCCCCGGCCACCCCGAGGATCAGGGAGACGTTGGTGAGCAGACCGTCGCTGACCCCGAAGACCGCCGCCCGGATCGCGCCGCCCTGGATGTTGCGGTGGTGCTCGGGGCGGGGATCGGACGGCTCCTCGTGCCCTCGTCCAGGGTCTCGCTCGGCGGTGGTGGCCATGCCGGGATCACGCTCCGTGGACTGCGGCGGGCGACACCCGGACTGTACACGCAGACGGCTCGCACGCCTCGGCGCCCTCCCGCCTGTCCCAGACTCCCAGCCATGGACCACTCCGTGGCCGCCGGTCACCTCTTCGCCCTCACCATCACGGTGGTCGCGGTCGCCGTCCTGGTGCCCCTGGTGCGCTGGCGCCCGGGGCGCTGGGTCACCCCGGCGTCGTGGCTGCTCGCCCTACTCCTGGTCGCCAACGAGTTCGGTTTCCAGCTGGTGCAGTGGCGGGGCTGGTCCAACGACCCGTGGGTCGCCCACACCTGGACGGTCGGCTTCAGCCTCCCCCTCTACCTCTGCGACGTCGCCGCCTTCGTCGCAGCCGCCGCGCTCCTGACGCGCCGCCCACTGCTGGCCGAGCTCACCTGGTTCTGGGGGGTGGCCGGTGCCCTGCAGGGGCTGGTGACGCCCGACCACCCCATCTACTTCCCCTCCTATGACTGGGTCGAGTTCTACGGCGACCACATCGGCGTCATCCTGGCCGCCCTCTGGCTGGTGGTCGGGCTCCGCCTCCACCCCCGACCCGGGGCGGCGCTGCGGGTGATCGCGATCACGGTCCTCTTCTTCGTCGCGGTGGGGGTCGTCGACCTCCTGACCGGCGGCGACTACGACTACCTGCACACCCAACACCCGCCGGGCCTGCTCGCCCTGCTCGGACCGTGGCCGTGGTACCTGCTCGGGGCCACCGCGGTGGCGCTGCTCTCGATCCTCGTGCTCGACCTCCCCTTCTGGCCGGAGCGGCGCCGGGGGCGCCGGGCGGCCGGCGCTGCCGCCGGCGGCGCCTCCGACTCGCGATCCACGGGTGCGGCCGGCTCCGCAGCCCGCCGCTGAACATGGCACCATCGCTCCGCCATGGACGCCAGCCCCCCGCCACGCCGGCCGCTGGGTGCCGATCTGCTGGCCGGCACCCCCGAGGCGGTGGAATACTGCCGCGCCCTCGCCCCGGAGGTCTTCCCCGACGGGATTCCGGCTCCGGAGCTGGCGGCGCGCGTCGCCGGCGCCATCTGGAGCCACCTCCGCGACCATCCCGATGACCAGCCGGTGGTCTGGGACCCCGAGGACGCGGATGCTCAGCGCATCAGCGCCGCCTTCCAGCGCGAGGGGCTGGCCGCCGCCTTCGCGGAGGTGGCGGGCGGTCGCCGGCGAGCCACCCCGCCCGTGCTCCGCGTCTCCTCGTACCGCGAGCAGCTGCTCCCCTGACGGCCCCGCGAGGGCGGGTCAGGCGCCGACGTAGGCCGCGAGGTGCTCGCCGGTGAGGGTGGAGCGGGCGGCGACGAGGTCGGCAGGCGTGCCCTCGAAGACGACCCGGCCGCCGTCGTGGCCGGCTCCGGGACCGAGGTCGATGATCCAGTCGGCGTGCGCCATCACCGCCTGATGGTGCGAGATGACGATTACCGACCGGCCGGAGTCGACGAGCCGGTCGAGCAGGCCGAGCAGCTGCTCGACGTCGGCCAGGTGCAGGCCTGTGGTGGGCTCGTCGAGAGCGTAGACGCGACCCTGGTCGGCCATGCGGGTGGCCAGCTTGAGCCGCTGCCGCTCTCCACCGGAGAGCGTGGTGAGCGGCTGTCCGAGGCTGAGGTACCCCAGCCCGACGTCGGCGAGCCGCTCCAGGATGGCGTGCGCAGCCGGCGTGCGTCCCTCGCCGGAGCCGAAGAACTCCAGGGCCTCGGTCACCGGCATCGCCAGCACCTCGCTGATGTCGCGGCCCGCGAAATGGTGCTCCAGCACCGATGCCTGGAACCGCTTCCCCTCGCACTCCTCACAGGTGGTGGCCACGCCCGCCATCATCGCCAGGTCGGTGTAGATGACGCCGATGCCGCTGCAGGCGGAGCATGCGCCCTCGGAGTTGGCGCTGAACAGCGCCGGCTTGACGCCGCTGGCCTTCGCGAACGCGCTGCGGATCGGGTCGAGCAGCCCGGTGTAGGTCGCCGGGTTGCTCCGCCGCGAGCCACCGATCGGGATCTGGTCGACCGAGACCACCCCATCCCGGCCCGCCACCGAACCGTGGATCAGCGAGCTCTTGCCCGAGCCGGCCACCCCGGTGACGACCACCAGCGCGCCCAGCGGGATGTCGACGTCGACGTTCCGCAGGTTGTGGGCGCTGGCACCGCGCACCTCCAGCACCCCCGACGGCGTCCGCAGCGACGCCTTGAGAGAGGCCCGGTCGTCCAGGTGCCTCCCGGTGATCGTGTCGCTGGCCCGCAGCCCGTCGACGCTGCCCTCGAAGACGACCTCGCCGCCGGCGGGGCCGGCTCCGGGACCGAGGTCGACGACGTGGTCGGCGATCGCGATCGTCTCCGGCTTGTGCTCCACGACCAGCACCGTGTTGCCCCTGTCCCGCAGGCGCAGGAGCAGCTTGTTCATCCGCTGGATGTCATGGGGGTGAAGGCCCATGGTGGGCTCGTCGAAGACGTAGGTGACATCGGTGAGCGAGGAGCCGAGGTGGATCATCTTGACGCGCTGCGCCTCGCCGCCCGAGAGCGTCCCCGACGGCCGGTCGAGGGAGAGGTAGCCCAGGCCGATGTCCACGAACGCCTCGAGGGACTGCTCCAGCTTGGCCAGCAGCGGGGCCACCGACGGCTCCTCCAGGCCGCGCACCCATCCGACCAGGTCGCTGATCTGCATCGCGCAGGCGTCGCCGATGTTCATCCCTCCGATCCTCGACGAGCGCGCCGCCTCGCTGAGCCGGGTGCCGCCGCACTCCGGGCAGGTGGAGAAGGTCACCGCCCGCTCGACGAAGGCGCGGACGTGGGGCTGCATCGATTCGACGTCCCGGGAGAGGATCGACTTCTGGATCCTCGGGATCAGGCCCTCGTAGGTCAGGTTGATGCCGTCGACCTTGATCCGGGTCGCCTCCTTGTGGAGGAGGTCGTGGAGCTCGGTCTTGGTGTACTTGCGGATCGGCTTGTCGGGGTCGAGGAAGCCGCAGCCGAGGAAGATGCGCCCGTACCAGCCGTCGATGCTGTAGCCCGGGATGAGGAGCGCGCCCTCCCGGAGCGACTTGGCGTCGTCGTAGAGCTGGGAGAGGTCGAAGTCGGTGACCGAGCCCCGGCCCTCGCAGCGCGGACACATGCCGCCCAGGCGGCTGAAGGTCTTGGTCACGGGCCGGCTGCCCCGCCGCTCCACGGTGATCGCGCCGCTCGCCCGGACCGAGGGGGTGTTGAAGGAGAAGGCGCTGGGCGATCCGATGTGCGGCTGCCCGAGCCGGCTGAAGAGGATGCGCAGCAGTGCGTTGGCATCCGTGGCGGTGCCGACCGTGGAACGGGCATCCGCGCCCATCCGCTGCTGGTCGACGACGATCGCCGTCGTCAGCCCCTCGAGCACATCGACCTCAGGCCGGGCCAGCGACGGCATGAACCCCTGCACGAAGGCGCTGTAGGTCTCGTTGATCAGCCGCTGCGACTCGGCGGCGATCGTGTCGAACACGAGCGAGCTCTTGCCCGACCCGGAGACGCCGGTGAACACGGTCAGCCGGCGCTTGGGGATCTCGACGCTGACGTCCTTGAGGTTGTTCTCGCGCGCGCCGTGCACGCGGATCACGTCGTGGCCGCGGTCGGCCTGGCCCTCAACAGCGCCGGCGGGCCCGCCGCTCAACGGTCCTGAACCAGCCCCAGCACGTTGCCGTCGGGGTCGGTGACGGTTGCCACCAGGCGGCCGCCGCCGACGTCGTGGGCGGCCTCCTTGACGGTGGCCCCGGCGGCGGTCACCTCGGCGAGCTTGGCCTCGATGTCCGGCACCGCCCAGAACGCAACCGGCGAGGTCATGGCCTGCGGTCCACCGCCGGGGACCAGCCCGACGTGCTGTCCGGCGGCCTCGTAGCCGACGTAGTAGGGCGCGTCGGCGGAGGGCGGCGCACCGAGGAGGGCGGTGTACACCGGCTTGGCCCTCTCCAGGTCGGAGACGGGATGCAGCACGATCTTGATCCCCTGGGTGGAAGACTCGGTCATGGTCACTCTCCCGATGTCGTGGTGGGACGGTCCATGACGGTCACTCTAATCGCGGCCCGTGACCGGCGCTTCTCGATACCTGATCGGTTTCGGCGCGCCCACCGCGAGGGGCTCCCACCCCGCCCCTGGAGGTCCTCGCCTGCAGCGCGGCCCAGCGCCGCCGGCGCGAGGCCTCCCCGTCGATCGGACCTGGCCTCCCGCTCCCTACCCCGAGGCCCGGTCCCGCTCCATGGCCGCGATCACCGCGTCGGCGACCTGGGAGGTGCCCACCGCGGTGGGGTCGTCACGCTGCGGCTTCATGTCATAGGTGACCGATTCTCCCGCGGCGATGACCGCGGCCAGGCCGCGTTCCAGACGGGCGGCGGCCTCGGTCTCATCGAGATGGCGGAGCATGAGGACGCCGCTGAACATCATCGCCATGGGGTTGGCGACGTTCTTTCCCGCATAGCGGGGCGCCGAGCCGTGGGTGGCCTCGAAGACCGCGATCTCGTCACCCATGTTGGCCCCCGGGGCCAGGCCCAGCCCGCCCACCAGACCGGCACAGAGGTCGCTCAGGATGTCGCCGTACAGGTTGGGCATGACCATCAGGTCATACAGCTCCGGCTTCTGGACCAGCTGCATGCACATGTTGTCGACGATCCGGTCCTCGAACTCGAGGTCGGGGAACTCCTCCGCCACCTCCCGGGCGGTGTGGAGCCACAGACCGTCCGTGTACTTCATGATGTTGGCCTTGTGGACGGCTGTCACCTTGTGCCGCCCGTTGGCCCGGGCCCAGTTGAAGGCGAAGCGGAAGACGCGGCGGGTGCCGAAGACCGAGATCGGCTTGATGCTGATGCCGGAGTCGGGCCGGATGGCGCGGCCACCCAGCCTCTCGATCGACTCGATCAGCTCCAGGGTCTCGGGCTTCCCCTCCTCGAACTCGATGCCCGCATAGAGATCCTCGGTGTTCTCGCGGACGATCACCAGGTCGATGTCCTGGTAGCGGCTGCGCACCCCCGGGTACGACCGGCAGGGGCGGACCAGGGCGTAGAGGTCGAGCTCGCGGCGCAGGGCGACGTTGACACTGCGCATGCCCATCCCCACCGGGGTGGTCAGCGGGCCCTTGATCGCCACCTTGTTCTTGCGGATGGACTCCAGGACGTGGGGGGGCAGGGGATCGCCGTACTTCTCGACCACGTCGAGGCCGGCGTCCTGGACCTCCCACTCGATCTCCGCGCCGGAGGCGTCGATGACCCGGCGGGCGGCCGCGCTGACCTCGTAGCCGATCCCGTCGCCGGGGATGAGGGTGACCGTGTGCCGAGCCATGCTCTCCTCCTGATCTGTGGCGCCGAGTGTGGCACGTCGCCGCGGGGGGACGATCGGCGGTGACCGCGGGCCTGGGCGCCTGGTACGGGGAGATGGGGCGGCACGCGCTGCCCTGGCGCCAGACCCGCGACCCCTGGGCCGTGCTGGTCAGCGAGGTCATGCTCCAGCAGACACCGGTCGTCCGGGTGCTCCCCCGCTGGGAGCGGTTCCTCGCCCGCTGGCCCACGCCGCCGAGCTGCGCGGCCGCGGGCCTCGACGAGGTGCTGCGCGAATGGGACGGGCTCGGCTATCCCCGCCGGGCCGCCGGGCTCTGGCGGACCGCGCAGCTGGTGTCGTCCGGAGGATGGCCCCAGGACGAGGCGGGGCTGTGCACCCTTCCCGGGGTCGGCCCCTACACGGCCCGGGCCCTGCTCTGCCTCGCCTTCGACCGCCCCGGGGCACCCGCCCGCGACGTGAACCTGAGCCGGGTCGCGGCCCGCTGCTTCCTCGGCACCGAGTCCGCGCCGGGCGGGCGGCTCGACGCGGCGCTCGTCGCCCACCGGCCCCCGGAGATGCCGTGGCGCGACTACACCCTGGCCCTGTTCGACGTCGGCGCCCTGCTCTGCCGGAGGCGCAGCGCCGCCTGCGACCTCTGCCCGCTCGCCGACGGGTGCGCCTCACGCCAGCGGCTGAGCGAGGGGGTGACCGCGGCCGGCCGCAGGCAGGCGCCCTATCCGGGCAGCATGCGCCAGCTCCGGGGCGCGATCCTGCGCGCCATGCTGGCCAGCCCCGGGCAGAGCCTGGCCGAGCTGGAGCGCGCCGTCGCCGCCGTCCCCGCTGCGGCGCGCCCGGGGGCGGTGGTCGAGGCGCTGGCCGGTCTGCGCCAGGACGGGCTGCTGCGCTGAGGCCGGCGGGCCGCGCCCTCGCCGTGGCGAGACGCGGCGCCGCCGGAGGACGGCCGGACCGGCTCAGTCCTTGGTCAGCCCGACGATGTTCCCGGCCGGGTCGGCGAAGCGGGCGATGACGGTCACCGGGCCGACCTTGACCGGCTGGGTCACCGTCCTCCCCCCTCGCGCGGAGATGCTGTCGAGGGTCGCCTGGATGTCGTCCACACGGAGGTAGAAGGTGACCGGGAGGAAGCCTCCGGTCCTGCGGCCGATCCCGGCGGTGACGGCGCCCTCGCCCTCCTCGATCTGGACCATGGCGTACTCCATGTTCTCGGGGTCGTCGGTGGCGACCGGACCCACCTTCCACCCGAACACGGACGCATAGAAGTCGCGAAGCGGAGCGGGGTCCTCGCCGAGGACCTCGACGTGGCTGACGGTGGCGCTCATGGCGGTCTCCTGATGGATGGGGTGATTCCGACGCCCTGAGGCTACCGCGGCATATATGGCATCCTCTGTCATATATGAGAGGCGGTTTCATGGGGTGGTCGCAACGGCCTCAGCGAAGCGCTGAGATGGTGTCATCCAGCCGAGGGTTTGTCGAGGGCGCCCGTTGAGCTCCTGGGCCACGGCGTCGAGCTCGGCCTGGGAGT
>Ga0181535_10000387_pt1 | contig 66625 bp, 63 predicted proteins | sample PEATcosm2014_Bin_44_FD_119774 | JGI IMG/M metagenome (GOLD analysis project Ga0181535, IMG submission 119774) | Peatland microbial communities from MTU Mesocosm Facility, Houghton, MI, USA - PEATcosm2014_Bin17_30_metaG | ecosystem: Environmental > Terrestrial > Soil > Wetlands > Peat | place... | reverse complement strand
CGTGTATCTGGTCGAGAGCGAGGACATCGTCGTCCTCCAAGCTCGGTACCACTACGGCGATCAGCCGTGAGGCGACGGCACCAGAGAAGAGAGGCACGAGATGGAAAGCATCAAACTCAACAACGACGTCGAGATGCCCGCCCTCGGTTTGGGGGTCTTCCAGACCCCCCCCGGCGAGACGCGGGACGCTGTCCGCTGCGCACTCGACGCCGGCTACCGGCACATCGACACCGCGGCTGCCTACGGCAACGAGCGTCAGGTCGGAGGGGCGGTCAAGGACTCCGGCGTGGGTCGGTCCGAGGTGTTCCTGGAGACCAAGGTCTGGATCAGCGACTACGGATACGACGAGACGCTGCATGCCTTCGAGAAGAGCGCCCGCAAGCTCGGCGTCGAGTGGATCGACCTGCTGATCCTGCACCAGGCATTGCCCTCGGCGTTCGGTCGGACCCTTGAAGCCTACCGTGCCCTGGAGACACTGCTGGCTGGTGGCAAGGTCCGCGCGATCGGGGTCAGCAACTTCATGGTCGAACACCTCACAACGCTCCTCGGGAGCGCGACAGTGGTCCCCGCGGTCAACCAGATCGAAGTGCACCCTTACTTCACGCAGCGAGAGGTGCAGGCCTTCGGTGTCCAGCACGGCATTGTCACACAGGCCTGGTCACCGATCGGCGGCATCACCTTCTACCGCGACGGTAGCCACGGCAGCACGCTCGATGATCCGGTCGTCGGAGCCATTGCCAGGGCTCACGGCAAGACGCCGGCTCAGGTGATGCTGCGCTGGGGTCTCCAGCAGGGCCGCTCGGTGATTCCGAAGTCCACCAAGCCCAGCCGCATCGCGGAGAACATCGACGTCTTCGACTTCCAGCTGTCGGCGCACGAGATGGCCGCAATCGACGATCTGGACACCGGCCGTCGCGGCGGCCCCCAGCCAGACGCCATCACCTTGGAGGCGTTCGGGCGCGAGATTCCGGAGGCCTGAGAGTCGTTGCTGGAGCGGGAGGCGGGGCTCGAACCCGTGACCCCTACCTTGGCAATGAGGGGGGGCATCTTCAATCGAATCTGAGTACGAGCCGGCGCCCAGCCCGCTTGTCGCACCCTCATTTGAGGACCTGTGTCCCGCACCAGACATGGGTTTGGTGCGGTTAAGGTGCAGGATAGAGGTCAGTCGATTACGGTCTTCGATACCGTCTTGATGGCGAATGGGGCGGCGACCGCTGCGAGTAGAGATGCCCCGGCGGCGGCTCTCGGCCCGACCGCTCTTCATGGATGTCCACAGCGCGGGCTAGGTAGATGAGGGCCGCGCGGGCAACTCTGAGTAAAGCAATGGATTCGGACCGGAGGTCGTCGCGACTTGTCCGTGTGATCCAGGTATCCGATGCTGGAGCCTCGGCCATGTGAGCAATCAGGAAGCGATGGGTAGCTGCGTGGCGCATGTCCACGTACCGCGCCAACACGGAGTTGTGGCTAACCTCAACGCTGAGGGCGATAAGGGCCATGACACCGCGATTCCACTCGGGCGCATCTATACAGGGAGTGAGCCTCGCATAGAGCGGAGTCGGGTGAGAGCCCTTAGGTTGAGAACTGCCGAGGTTCTTGAAGTAGATCCGGGCGTTGGCCTTCACACCTAGATACAGATGCAGGTAGTTCGCAACCTTGTCCAAGACGTCCGCGGTGGCAGCGAATGCTTGAATGGCAATGCCGGGTGCCATGTCCCACAGAGCTTCTGTGCCGCTGCCAGAGAAACTGGCGCGCCGCGCCAGTTGCTCTAGGTGCTCGGTTACGGGTGGTGAACCTTCCATTCCGATCCAAATGGCGTAACGAGCGGCAAGGTACGCTTGTTTGCACGCGTTGAAGGCGTCCAAGAGCTGTGACAAGGAACCCCCAACGTCTCGGCCGGCGGAAGTAACCGCATGGGGGAGCAGTGGATCAAGAACCACGGTGTCCTGCGAAATGCAGCGATGCGAGACGTGAAGGAAGAGGTCGTTCTGGTAGGACCATCGAAGGAACGGATCATCCCATGTGATGTCTGGGTGTTCGCGGCGAGGCGCGGGTGGGCCGGCTGGGAACTTGTCGCGAAGCGATTGAAAGGCGGCCAGGGCAGGCCCACCGCCGTGGCGAACGACACTCTCTTGGTTTGCGAGCGCGGCGTCTAGATCTGCGCGAGCCTCGTCGGCCACTGTTGGACGGTGGACCCCTGCCAGACGGGCGACGGAGAGTAGGGTTGAGCCTCGGTTACCGAGGGCCATCCCGAAGTTGGGGTCCAGGTCGAGAGCGCGCTCGTAGCAGGTGATGGCTTCAAGGTCGCGGCCCACAATGTCATATGTGTTGCCGGCGTTGGTCCAACTCTCAAGTCGCAGCTCGACGGCGGCGCCACTAGTGCGACCGATGCGTTCATAGGCGTTCCTAGCCGCATGAAGGTGGTCGCTCGACAAGTTCCAAGCTTCTGACCAGCCACCGTGAGTGCGAACTGCGAGTTCCCAAATCGCGAGATGAGCATTAGCCAGATTGAAGTCGATATCCGGGTTCTCGTCGGGCTCGAGCGTGCGCCAAAGGGCGATCGCTTCTTGCAGAACCGTCTCGCTGCGATGGATCGAGGAGCTGTCGGTGCGGACGGCCGCACGGAGAGCCGTCCCCATGCGCGTATTGCCGTCCGGTGGACTAAGGGCGTCGGCATAAGCAATCGCCCCGGTGGCATCTCCCGCCTCAAGGAGATCATCGATCGCGGATTGGGCTTTGCGAAGTTCTTCCGCTGCCGAGCTAACCACCGGACAATGCTATTACGCAGGCGGCAATCGGCGGCGTGACTCGCAGAGGCGGATACGCCGGCGCCACAAGTGCGACAACGTTGCCGACTTCATGGCTAGGGCGTTTGGTCGGAGATGGCCTAGACGCCCTCATGGCTTTGGGGGTTACGCTCCGACTTGACGAACCCAGTCACGGATGTTCATGCCGACCCGCTCGACATCTTCAATGGCCAGGGTGCCTCCGTGCATGATGACATTCCGAGAGCGCTCGACAGATGAGAGTAGTCCCTTAGCCCACTCTGCGGAACGTATGTGGGGATCGAATCGATCCCAATTCTGCTGGATTATCGCTGCGAGGTCGCCCAGATCAGTGAAGTAGAGGGGGTGTACACCACGTTGCGCGTGCCACTTGGCCGCCGCCTCCTCCTCCCGGCGAGCCTCAGCCCTCTTTCGAATCCTGTCGGATGCGCACGTATCCCACCATGCCTCGCCGACCTCGTCTCTCAGGATCGTAGTAATCAATCGGCGGACCGAGTTCTCGAATGCTGCGATCGCAGTGAAGACCACCGACATGGCCTTAGCCTCCTCGACCGCCGCCTCGTCGAGAACGTCAAGGGAAACTGCTAGGGCAAGGCCAACGTTAGCCTGATCGGCGAGGGTACGCGGCCGCCGACCTGACCGATCCAAAGCTTCCTCGCAGAGCAAGCCACGGAAGGCGAACTCGTATGCCTCACCCAGAGCGATCATCCGGTCAAGTGTTCGCGGAGGCTGCGAAACAGGGCGTCATAGACTGCTGGGTCGCGTGAGTCTGGCAGGACGAGTTGGATGTTGTAGACGAGGCCTCCAAGGTGAAGGTGATTGGGTCCGGGCACGTCGGCAGGTGAGGTTGGCACCGAGGGCTTAGCAGGAGGTACATCCGTCTGTTGCGTTTCGGATGTGGAGCCACTCCCGCCGGTCTCGGCGGTTCCTGAGAAGTCAGCGAGGTCACACAGGCCTTTGAAGGTAAGCGTCATCCGGTCGAGGCCAAGGTCGTTGATCTGACCTTGGGTCAGTGTGCGGAGCTTGTTCTTGACCTCGACGCGCGTCATCTCATTGGCACGCACGTTGACTCGGAAGAGATCTCCGTAGGCATCTTTGATGGCCTCCGCAAGAATGCCCGCGGATCGGGTCTCATCCAGGTAGTCGAAGTAACGCTGCGTAGGCTCGCCGCTCTCGGTGAGGAATCCAAGGCCCTTTAGGACCGGTATGATCAAGCGGTCGCTACTACTCGGGAAATCGAGCGACTCCAAGAAGGCAAGCGTGAATCGAGGAGGTGCTTGCGCTCCCCTGATCGCCTCGAGAATGGAAGCAAGATTCTTGGTGCTGGTGAGATAGGATGTCAGCAGAGCCATGACCGCCTCTGGGAATGGGGTTCGTTCACTGCATACGGTACTGTGTCGCACGTCTGTTCGTCAACCGATGCCCCGCAAGCCCGTAAAGCGTCAAAAGCGCCTTCCGGCTCAATAATGGAAGCCCCGGGCCGCGCCAGCCGTACCTGCGAAGCATCAGATCCGGCGCGCCGCCATGGAGGCTAAGGGGCACTCGCTTTCGGGGGTCGAACGCCGGAGCTCGGTTAAGACTTGGATCAATCCATCGACTAGGCTCGCCGCGCACAGACGCGTAGAGGCTGCAACGACGACGCCCGGCTCACCGCGGCCCTGCTCGACCGGCTCACCCACCGCTGTCACCTGCTCTAGTTCCGCGGTGACCCGTACCGCTTCCGCGAGAGCCTCGCCACCCTCTCCGCCGGCGATGGCTGGTCGCGCTCGCGGCGGACCGCCACGCCGTCAGTGGCTTCAAGCGAGGAGGACCTGCCCGCGGAGGCCTGAGAGGGTGTTGATCACGGCGCTCCAGCGGAGACGCCGTCATATCAACGAAGGGTCAGCATAATCGGTGGAACAACAAGCAACTGTACGCCTAATCGCACGCGTTCGTCCGGAGCGAACTGGTCTCGGACTGGGCGTCCCCCGTCTCGTTGCCTTCGTCGTCGCCCAATTGCCGGCGTCCCCAGCTCGGACGCGGCAGCGCTGCCGCATTCTCCCCAAAGTTCCGCGGAAGCTCGCTATCCTTTGCCTTCGAGAATTGGAGCGAGGAGGACCCTTTGGCCAGGCTTTCTTCCAAGGGTGCGCAATCGGTACCGCGGCTGCCTAGGCGAGCGCGCGGCACGGGCCGACCCTCGTCCTCGGAACGAGCCAATCTGCACAGACACGTCCTGCCCATCCGGTTCCGGTGGGAGAACTTCCGATGCTTCAAGGACACCGGGACGCTTGAGTTGAGGCCGCTAACGATGCTCATCGGTCCGAATGGATGTGGCAAGACCAGTCTTCTGGCTCCCTTCTTGCTCCTCAAGCAAACACTGGCGAGCGTGGACAAGAGTATCCCCCTGGTAACTCGCGGCGAGCTCGTCAGCACAGGGTCCTTCACCGACATAGTCTTCAGACACGACGACCTGGCGGAGATACGCTTCTACTTGGGCTTTCATCGACACGAGCCTGACTCGGCAGAACCATTGGAAGCGCCGCCGACTTACCCTCCCGGGGGCTATCTTGTGGGCTTCACAGCGGTGGACGACCCCACTGGTCTCACCGTTAGCCGTGTGGAAGTGGAAGATTGGTTCGGACAGAATCTCCTGAGGCGGAAACGCCGCTCGAGTGGATCCTACTCACTGACCACTCCTCCGGACTTACCCAAGGGGACGTCCGAGGATGATCTAGGCCGCGCCGCAAGTACCGCAATACGTGCGGCGCAGCCGAAGCATTTCATGTTCACCACCGACGACATTGTGAGCGCCGTTCTAAAGAAGGCTAGGGCAATCAGGCGCGAGAGTGGGCCGATTGAGCTTGGGGAGGCCACGAGCCTCTACTTGACCACCGTAGACGTCATCGCGGAAGAGCTGCAGAACTTCGTCTCTCGAACTCGTTTCCTGGGCCCGCTGCGGCAGGAACCTCGCCGTGCCTACGAACTCATGGGAATCCGACCGGAAGACGTTGGCACCCGCGGCGAGTACGCTCCCGAGCTCGTGTACTGGGGAAGAGACACGGATCTGATCCCCAGAATCAACACGTGGCTTCGACGATTCGGCTTCGACAGCGAGCTTAGCATCACACCCCTACCCCCCGATACGTTCTCCGTTTGCCTCACGGATCAACAAGACAACATGACAGTTAACCTCGCTGACACGGGATTTGGGCTGTCGCAGCTGCTTCCCATCCTTGTCCAGGGAACAATCGCTGAAACGGATTCCGTTTTCGTGGTGGAGGAACCAGAGATCCACCTGAATCCGCGGATGCAGACGGTTCTGGCCGACTTCTTCACGGACATGGCATCGCACTCCCGGCGGGTTCTCGTAGAGACCCACAGCGAGCATCTGCTCTTGCGGCTGAGACGGTTGGTCGCAGAAGGCCGACTGTCGGCATCTGATGTCGCCATCTACTACGTCGAGAAAGATGGAGCGGTCGCGACTGTTCGCGAAGTGCGGCTCGCCGATAATGGGCACATCGAGCCGGAGACGTGGCCTTCGGGTTTCTTCGAGGAGTCCCTCAACGAGGCGATGGAGCTGGCGCTGGCTCAGGCTGGGCGCCGTGCTCCGTGACGTCGTTATTGATACGAACGTCTTTGTGCATGCAACGAACCGGGAGAACTTCGCGTTTGCGTCGTCGATAGCGCTCATGGAAGAGCTGCGCGTGGTTTCTACCGCGCTTTGTGTGGATGCTCCGTCGCTTGAGCGCGCCCGTGGCGATCTTGGCGCCATAATGAACGAGTATCGAAGCAATTTGACCTTTGGAATGTTAGGGTTTGCGGTTCTTGGGCACCTAGCTAGCAACGAGCGGCTGAGGTTCATCGACACCGACGTTGCACAGCAGGATCGGCGCGATGTTTGGACCTTGCTGGATGGGCGCGTGGATCGCGTGTTTGCGCTCGTGGCAATCAAGTCGGAAGAGCGTGAGCTGGTGACGCACGACGATACGGACTTTGACGAGGTCGTGTGCGAGGCTCTCCTTACGAGGTGGGGCGTGAGTGTGACGAACGCGGCGGGAGCGCTTGGGCTTCTGAAGTAGCTTTCGATTCCGCGCGTCTTTCCACTCCGCATGCAGGGCGGCGCCCGATGGGTGTTTGGCCGGACGCCGACAGGTCTCTAATGCGTCAGCCGTTGGTGGCCCACTCTTCGAGTTCTTTGATGACCGGGCAGCCTGCTAGGGTGCGCGCCAGCAGCACCGCGGGCGGACGTCTGATAATGCCTTGGACGCGAGTTCGCGCATCTCAGCTGAACTCGCCTCGAGGAGGCTGGAGCGGGAGGCGGGGCTCGAACCCGTGACCCCTACCTTGGCAAGGTAGTGCTCTACCACTGAGCTACTCCCGCGCGAGGGGGTGGAGTATACCGCGAGCCTCCGGATCGCCTCGCTAGCGTCCCCGGAAGTGAGGCGGGCGCTTCTCCCAGAAGGCGGCCAGCGCCTCCTGGAAATCCTCGGTCGCCACCGCCTCGGCCTGGGCGTCTCCCTCGCGGTCCAATTGGGCGGCCAGTGTGCTCCCCAGGCTCCGCCGGAGCAGTCGCTTGGTGAGCCCGACCGACCTGGGCCCGGCCGCGAGCCGGACCGCCAGCTCCCAGGCGGTCGCGGGCAGCTGCGCGTCGGGGACCACCCGGTTGACCAGCCCGATGCGCAGCGCCTCGTCGGCAGCGAGGGTGTCGCCGAGCAGGGACAGCTCCATGGCGCGGCCCAGCCCGACCACCCGGGGCAGGAAGTACGTGGCGCCGGCGTCCGGGACCAGCCCCACCCGGACGAACGCCTGGACAAAGGTTGCCGTCTCCGCCGCCACCCGCAGGTCGCAGCCCAGCGCCAGCGAGACGCCGGCCCCGGCGGCCACGCCGTTGACCGCCGCGATCACCGGCTTCTCGAGAGCGGACATCGCCCGGATCACCGGCAGGTAGTCGGCGGCGAGGCGGGCGCGCGCATCGATGCCGGCGGCGTCGTCAGGCAGGGCGGTGAGGTCCTGGCCGGAGCAGAAGCCGCGACCCGAGCCGATGAGGATGACGGCTCGGACCGCCGGCTCGGCGGCGTCCTCCTCGAGAGCCCGGCCGAGCGCGACCAGCAGCTCCGAGGTCAGGCTGTTGAGCGTGTCCGGGCGGTTGAGGGTGAGGAGGAGGACCGCACCGTCGAGGGCGGTGAGCAGGGGAGGGGAGGAGGCGTCATCCCCCATCGCGGCGCCTACGGCACCCCGCTCTTCTCGCCCAGCTCGCGGAGGCGCTCAAAGGTGTAGATGCCGGTGGAGTGGCCGTCCGCCCAGACAGCGTTGAGCCCATAGGCGCCGACCAGCCCGATGTCGGCCAGGTCGTCCTCGCCGGCGCCCAGCTCCGGTCCGGCCGCGAAACGCCCCGGAAAGCCCATCTCCCCGGCGCAGGCGGCGCACGGGCAGGCGCGGCGCAGGACGGCGAACGATATGTGATGGGTGGCCCCGTCCGCCCACTCCACGAGCAGCGCCCGCCGCGGCTCGTCGTAGTCGAAGCGCAGCGGTCGGGTGCGGTCGGGAGCGGGGATCGGCATACCTGGGCCTGCCCGGGTGGCGGGGCGGCGCGCCTGGCCGGCCGGGCGCTAGCGGAGCAGGTTCTGGAGCTTCATGGCCAGAGCCATGTCGCCCCGGACCTTGAGCTTCCCGGTCATGAAGGCCATGGTCGGGTCGAGCTTTCCGGTGGCCAGCCCGACGAAGTCGTCGGCCGACATCGAGATGGTGGTGTTGGGGTTCTCGGCCGTGCCCGCCCCGGCGTCACCCTGCCCATCCTTGAGCACGATGTGGTAGGCGCCGCCGGCGTCGCCGCTCAGGTCGAACTGGTAGACGGCGTTGGTGGTTCCGACCTTGGCGGGGTCGGCCAACCGGGTGTTGATCTCGTCGAAGATCTCGGTGACGGTGGCCACGGGCGACATCCTCCTGGCGGCGGACACGGCGCTGGGGCGAGTGTACGTCCGCCCGTCAACCGCTCGTCAGAGGAGCGTCTCGCTCTGCTCTGCCCTGACCGGCCGGTGACGGGGCTCGCCGTCCGCCGCGGCCGGCTCGTCGCCGGCCGGATGCTCGACCAGGGCGATGACCCGGGTGGCCATGAAGCGTCCGGTGCGCACCGGCTGCCCGGAGCGGGTGACCTCGCTGACCTCGACGACGCCGCGGACGGTGTTGACCTCGACCTTGCGCCCCTCGCGGGTGGCCACGATCTCATAGGTCTCGGCCGAACCCCCGGTGTCGACGACCACCTCGACCCGGTCTCCCTTCATGGCGGGATCGTACTCTGATCGAGAAGAGACAGCCGCGCCAGGCGCGATCGGCGGGGTTTCGACACCCCGCTGTAGGACTACACTGCCCGGCGTATGGAATGGTGGATCTTCTGGCTGATAGCGGCAGCGGTTCTCGCCGCCGGTGAGATCCACACCCAGGCCTTCTACCTGCTCTTCGCGGCGGTCGGCGCCGTGGTCGCGTCGGTCCTGGGCGCCTTCGGCCTCTCCCTCTACATCCAGGTGCTGGTCGGGGCCGTCGCCGCCATCGGCGGGGTCTTCATGGTCCGACCCGCGCTCAAGCACGCGATGGAGGGGCGGCTGTCCGCCCCGTACCGCTTCCCGGGCCTGGCGGGTGGCCTGGTGGGCGCCCGTGCGGTGACTGTCGACACCGTCGGTGACGAGCACCACCCGGGCCACGCCCTGCTCGGCAACGAGCGCTGGCTGGCCATCACCGACGCTACCGATCCGCTCCCCACGGACACCGCGGTGGTCGTCGCCGCGGTGCGGGGCACGACCCTTCTGGTGCGCGCCAGCGGCGCGCCGCGCGAAACATAGGCCGGATGGCGCCGGTGATTCCGGCCCACAACTGAGGAGTTCCTCCCATGGTCGCCTTCATCGTCGCCGGGATCATCGTCGTCCTCCTGCTCATCGTCCTGGGCACGGCCGTGAATCGGATCCAGCAGGGCTTCATGGGGGTGATCACGAGGTTCGGCCGCTACCACCGTGAGGCGCCTCCCGGCATCACCTTCATCTGGCCGCTCTTCGACCAGCTGGTCCGGGTGGACATGCGCGAGACCCCCCGAACCGGGGACCGGCAGGAGGTCATCACCCGTGACAACGTGGCGGTCGCCGTCAACGCCACGATCTTCAGCCAGGTGATCGACGCCAAGGCCGCCCTCTTCAACGTCTCCGACTACTTCATCGCCATCGACCAGCAGGCCCGGACCACCCTGCGTAACGCCTTCGGCAACGTCTCCCTGGACGACGCCCTCTCCCAGCGCGAGCAGATCAACGCGGGGATGCAGCAGCAGATGGAGCAGGTCACCGACAAGTGGGGCATCCGGATCAACCGGATCGAGATCGTCGACATCAGCCCGCCCGGGCAGATCCTCCAGGCCATGGCTCTGCAGAAGCAGGCCGACCAGGAGAAGCGGGCCCGCATCCTCCAGTCCGAGGGTCAGCAGACGCAGGCGATCAACATCGCCGAGGGCAACCGGCAGGCGGCGATCAAGCAGGCCGAGGGGGAGCGGCAGGCGACCATCCTCCGGGCCGAGGGCGCGCGGCAGGCGGCGATCCTGGAGGCTGAGGGCCGATCCAAGGCCATCAGCACGGTGTACGAGGCCATCAAGAGCTCGAATCCCGACCCGACGCTGGTCGCCATCCTCCAGCTCGACACCCTGAGCAAGTTCGCCGACAGCGACAACACGACCATCGTCGTGCCCGCCGAGTCCTCGGCCCTGATGGGCGCGGCCCAGGCGATCCGCAGCGTCATGGGGGCGGTGCCGTCCTCGGGTGGTGAGGCGGTGCAGCTTCCGGCCGTGCAGGCGCCGCCGCCGGCGAAGTGACCCCCGCGGGGGCATGGGCAGCTGCCCTGACCGCGTGATCCCGACATCGCCATGACCGAACCCTCCTCCGCCCAGGACGATCTCTTCGGGGACGTCCTGGGGGAGGGGGGGGGATCCCCCGGCCCAGAGCCCGGGACGGCCGGTCCGCCGAGGGTTGGGGGCGGCGCTGCGGAGGCCACGGCTCCGGTGCAGCCTGCACGCGGGCCCGTCGATCCGTCCGCACCGCTCGCCACCCGGATGCGCCCGCGCAGCCTGGACGAGCTGGTGGGCCAGGACCAGGTGATCGGCCCGGGCAGCGTGCTCCGGGAGGCGGTGGAGGCCGACCAGCTTCCCTCGCTCATCCTCTGGGGGCCGCCCGGGAGCGGCAAGACGACGCTCGCCATGCTGCTGGCGGCCCGGACCCAGGCCAGCTTCGAGCACGTGAGCGCGGTCGCCGCCGGCGTCGCAGACCTCCGCCAGATCATGGCCCGGGCGGGCGAGCGCCGCCGTCTTGGGCGCCGCACCGTGCTCTTCATCGACGAGATCCATCGCTTCAACAAGGGCCAGCAGGACGCCGTGCTCCCCCACGTGGAGAGCGGACTGGTCCAGCTCCTCGGCGCGACCACCGAGAACCCGAGCTTCGAGGTCAACGCGGCCCTGCTCTCGCGGGCGCGGGTGGTCCGCCTGGAGGCGCTCGGCGAGGAGGCTCTCCGCACCCTGGTGCGGCGCGCTCTGGACGATCCCGAGCGCGGACTCGCCGCTCATCACCTCGGCCTGGACGAGGCGGCCGAGACCCGGCTCATCGCCCTCTCGGGCGGGGACGCGCGGGTGGCGCTCGACGCCCTGGAGCTGGCGGTCGTCGCCGTCGCCCGCCGTGGCGGCCCCAGCGTCGCCATCGCCGACGTCGAGGGTGCCCTGCAGTCGCCGGCCCTCCTCTACGACAAGGCGGGGGACCAGCACTACTGGTTGATCTCCGCCTTCATCAAGTCGATTCGGGGCTCGGACCCCGACGCCGCGATCTACTGGCTTGCCCGGATGTTGGAGGCCGGTGAGGACCCGCTCTTCGTCGCCCGCCGGCTGGTGGTGCTGGCGGCGGAGGACGTGGGGCTGGCCGATCCTGCCGCACTCTCGGTGGCCGTGGCCGCCCAGCAGGCCGCCCACTTCGTGGGCATGCCGGAGGGATATCTCCCGCTCGCCGAGGCGACGCTCTACCTCGCCCTGGCCCCCAAGAGCAACTCGGCGCTCCGGGCCTATGGGGCGGCCCGTCAGGACGTGCTCGACACCCTCCACGAGCCGGTCCCCCTCCACCTCCGCAACGCGGTCACCGCCATGGGACGAGCGATGGGCTTCGGCGCCGGCTATCTCTACGCGCACGACGCCGACGGTGGCGTGGCCGAGCAGCAGCACCTGCCCGACCGGCTCGCCGGCCGCCGCTACTACGAGCCGGGGGAGCGGGGCGCGGAGGCGGCCATCGCCGCACGCCTGGTGGAGATCCGCCGGAGGCTGCGCGGGGAGTAGCAGGGTGGTGGGGCGTGCCAACCGCGCCCCGGCGGTCGGCGAGATGGGAAACGGGGATGGGGGCGGGGGCGTCGGGTACCATGGCGCAGCGTCACCCCATCGCCTGGTGCCCCGCTCCCGCCGGAATCGGGCGCCGCCCCCCACACATAGAGAGACATGCCTCAGCGCCCCCCCTCCCGCCCCTCCGGCCGTCCTCGGGGCGGCCCAGTGCCGCCGTCGCCCACCGGGCGGCCCGTGACCAAGAAGCAGCGGCGCCGGCTGGCCCAGCAGGGACCGGTGAAGGTTCTCCGCCCCTGGTGGCAGCAGCCGTGGGTGCTGACCGGTGGCGGTGCGGCCGTGGTGGTGGCGGTCGTGATCATCGCCGTGCTCGTCTTCACCAGCAGCAGCGCCCCGGCCTACACGGTCTCGACCCCCACGGCCGTCCCCTCGTCGGTGCTCAGCGCGGTTACCGCTCCCCCGGTGAGCCTCTTCGGGTCGGTGGGCGAGGGAGGGAGCAGCGGCTACCTCAACCGGCTGGGGAGCACCGCCACCGTCAAGAACAGCGCCGGCCTGCCCGAGGTGGTCTACGTGGGTGCCGAGTACTGCCCCTACTGCGCCGCCGAGCGCTGGCCGCTGATCATGGCCCTCTCGCGCTTCGGCACCTTCACCGGCCTCAAGGAGATGTCGTCCTCGAACACCGACGTGTTCCCGGACACCAGCTCCTTCACCTTCGTGGACAGCGCCTACACCAGCCAGTACATCTCGTTCAGCGCCACCGAGGCGGTGGACCGTGATGGGAATGCCCTGCAGACGCCGACCTCGGCGGTGCAGGACCTCTTCAACACCTATGACTACTCGCCCTACTCGTCGGGAGCCGGTGGCTACCCGTTCCTGGACATCGCCGGTGAGTTCGTTCTTGCCCAGACCAGCTTCAGCCCGCAGATTCTGCAGGGGCTTTCCTGGTCGCAGATCGCGGCGGACCTCAGCGACCCGTCCAGCAGCGTGACCGCGGCGATCGTCGGCACCGCCAACTACCTGACGGCCGCGATCTGCAACGCCGATGGCGATCAGCCGTCGTCCGTGTGCGGGTCGTCGGTCGTGCAGAGCATCTCGACGAACATCATGGCCGAGAGCACGGTCGGCGGCTGACCTCGGCCTCACAGCGCCGGCCGGGCAGTCGCGGGGCGGCGAACGCCCCGGAGGGAACCGGGGACGTTTGGAGGCGACGGTGGGAATCGAACCCACGATCAGGGTTTTGCAGACCCGTGCCTTACCACTTGGCTACGTCGCCGCGCCGTGAACTCTAGCCAAGCCTCCCGCCGGTGCGCGTCGGCGCGTTCCCCGCGGCCGCACCCGTTCCTGGCGGGTGCGCCTCGCCGGCCCCCGGCGCCGCGGCGGGCGGGGGCTGCCGGTGGCTGATGGCCCCCGCCTGCGTCCGCCGACCTCGCGGGCTAGGCGATGGGTGCCGGACCGGGGGCCGTCCGCCGGGCCGGGTCGTCGGGCTCCGGTGGCAGGACGAATCCAACCTCCAGCCCGTCGGCCAGCGCCCGCAGGCGCGCGAAGAAGCCGGCGGTGTGGTACGAGCGCGCCAGCCGCAGCCCGTGGAAGTCATGGTGGTGGAGCCACTCGTGGAGCAGGGTGTTGAGGAAGACCTTGGCCGAGATCACCCTCTGCTGCACCGCGGTGCGGTGGTAGATGCGGATGCGGGCCCAGGCGATCCCGCCTCCCGGCGCCGGGCGGTAGCTGTAGTAGCCGTAGGTCTTCGACTGCAGGCGCCGGCCGTCGTGACGGTGGACCTGGGGACGGTCGGGGACGACCACCTGGCAGGGGGGGAGGCCGGCGGCGTGGTTCAGCTCGTCGACCAGTAGCTGGGCGATCCGCTGCCGGTCGGTAGCCTCGTCGCCGACGTCGAGGACACGGAGCGTGAGCCCACGGGCGATCGGGGTGGGACGGACGGGGACGCCGGTGGCCTGCTGGCTGCGCCGGTAACTCGACTCCGAGGCCCACCTGGCGAACATCCGTCCGCAGTATACGGCCTGCGGCTAGACTGGCATTCCCGCACCGGGCTGGCGGAATTGGCAGACGCAGCGGTCTTAAAAACCGCGGGGGCGACGCCCCGTCCGGGTTCGATCCCCGGGCCCGGTAGCTGGCGCAGCGGCCGGATTGGCGCCGCGGCAAGTCCGGCGACTGCGCCCCCTGTCACTCAGGTATGGCTCAAAATCCCGTGCCGGGGTACATTGGTCATTGCACGGAGACCCATCGGGTTTGCCTTTCCTTCGCACAACCCTCTCGAGGATGAGCGGTGCTCGACCAACTCAACGCGACGTTCGCCCGGGGCATGGACGCCGTCGTGCGCTTTCAGTTCTCCCGTCTGCCGGTGGAGCTGCCGCCGTGGGGCAGCTGGACGCCCGCGGACCCGGCCGAGTTCTGGGCGCAGAGCCGCATCCACGACCCCGCCCGGGTGACCGCCGGACCGGTGCAGCGCCGCTACGGCGACGGCGTCGAGGTGCGCGACCTCACCGCCCCCAGTCGCGGCCCCGGCGACGATCTCGGCAGCCGCCGCCTGGAGGCGACCGCCCATCTGCTCCCGGGCCGGCGTGACCTTCCCTTCGTGCTGGTCGTTCACGGGCTGCTGGCGCCCTCGGGCTGGTACGAGGAGCGCGCCTGCCGGGCGCTCACCGCGGACGGCGCCCACGCCGCGCGGATCGACCTTCCCCTGCACATCCGCCGCCGGCCGCCGGGAGCACGGAGCGGGGTGGGCTACATCCGGTCCGACCTGCGCTGGACCCGTGAGATCGTCCGCCAGTCTGTCGAGGACTGTGCCGCCGTGCTCGCCTGGGCCAGGGCAGAGGTGAGCGACCAGGTGGCGGTCTGCGGCACCTCGCTGGGCGGGCTGATGGCCGTGCTCCTCGCCGCCCATCTCGAGCTGGACTCGGTGGTGGCCGTCGCCCCCTTCTGCGATCCGGCGGAGACGGTGATGGAGCACCTGCCCGGGCGCATCCGCCGCGGGGTGGGGCTGGAGGGCGATGGCGGCGGGCTCTGGGGCCCGGACCGCGCCGCCGCCCGCCGCGTCATCGGCGCGGCGCTGGCTCCCATCGTGGCCCGCAACTTCCGTCCCCCCGCCACCCCGGGAGGGCGGATCGCGATCGTGCGCCCGACCCTGGACGGGGTGGTCGGGGATGCTCCCATGAGCGAGCTGGCCGACGCCTGGGACACCGAGCTGTGGAACTACGAGCAGGGGCATGTCTCGGTGATCAACGCCCCCGGGCTCCGCGCCCGCGTTCGCGGGTGGCTGGTCACCACGCATCAGGCGATCCGGGAGGTGGGCGGTGGTACCGCGCGGGAGAGCTGGGCCACCACCTGACCGCACGGCATACTGAGCCGATGTCCGTCTCCCAACGGCAGCCGGCCCCCGCCTTCATCCCCGACACGGTCGGCCGCTTCCGATTCCTCGGCTCGCGGCTGGAGCTGGGCACCGGGGTCATAGATCTGGCCTACGGCCTCGACGGCGACGAGCTGCACGAGCTGGTCGACCTGGGTGCGCCGATCACCGGCCTGGACCCGGACCGGCTCCGCGCTCTCCGGCGCGCGGTGGACCTGCTGCACCTGGTCGCCGGGGTGAGCTACTACAAGGCCTGCTTCGCCCCTCAGATATCTGTCGAGACCGACGTTCCCGACGCTGCGCTGGCGGCGTTCCTCCGCCATCTGTATCAATGCGGCCTCGCCGAGTGCCGCTATCTCAACGATCTGCGGGGACGCGAGATCCCTCCCTTCCCGAGCTCCGCCAGCACCCCGGTCGCCGCCGCGTCCGCCGGCCTCCCCGACCGTCCCCTCGTCCCGATCGGTGGTGGCAAGGACTCGATCGTGACCCTGGAGGCGGTTCGCGCGATGGGGCGCGATCCTCTGCTCTTCAGCGTCGGCGCGCCGGCAGCGGCGGTCCGGACCGCGGCCGTGGCCGGACTGCCGCTCCTCGCCGTCACCCGGACGCTCTCGCCGCGCCTGCTCGAGCTCAACCGCCAGGGGGCCTACAACGGCCACGTGCCGGTCACCGCCATCACCTCCTGCCTGGCGGTGATCGCCGCCCTTGTCCACGGTGCCAACCAGGTGGTGATGGCCGACGAGCGGTCGGCGTCGGCGCCCAACCTGGTCTGGGACGGGATCGACGTCAACCACCAGTACAGCAAGAGCTGGGACTTCGAACGGCGCTTCGCCGCCATCGTCACCACCCACGTGGCTCCTGACCTCGCCTACTTCTCGCTGCTCCGGCCGTGGTCGGAGCTGGCCATCGCCCGGAGGTTCGCGGGCCTCCCCGCCTATCACCGGGCCTTCGTCAGCTGCAACCGGGCGTTCCTGCTCGACCGCGACCGGCGCACCCCCGGCTGGTGCGGCGACTGTCCCAAGTGCCGCTTCGTGGCCCTGGCCCTGGCGCCCTTCCTGGATAGGGACAGCATTGTCTCGATCATGGGGAGCGACCCGCTCGACGATGCCGCCCAGATCCCCGGCTTCGCCGCCCTGCTCGGGCTGGATGCGGACAAGCCCCTGGAGTGCGTCGGCGAGGTGGAGGAGGCGAGGGTGGCGATGCACCTCCTGGCGGCCGCCCCCGGCTGGCGGGACGCAGCGGTGGTGAGGGTGCTGGGCGCCGACCCGGGGGTCGCGGACCTGGAGCGCGCCACGACCGAGTCGGTCTTCCAGCCCTCGCCGGAGCACGCGCTGCCGCCGGCGTACCGGGGTCTGGGCGATGCGCTGGGCTGAGCTGAGCGGGCTGCGGGTCGGCCTGTGGGGGTTCGGTCGCGAGGGGCGGGCGTCGATGGCGGCGCTGATGGCCGAGCCCCGTCCGCCTGCCGAGGTGGTGATCGTGACCGACGCCGCCCCCACCGACTCGGTGCGGGCCACGGCGCCGGCGGTCGAATGGGCGCACGGAGCCGAGGGGATCGACCGGCTCTGCGCGACCCAGGCGGTGATCCGCTCGCCCGGCATCAGCCGCTATCGCGAGGACGCCCGGCGTGTGGCTGCCTCGACGCGGGTGACGACCGCGACCAACCTCTGGTTCGGCGAGCACGGCGACGATCCGATGATCGCGGTGACCGGCTCCAAGGGCAAGAGCACCACCAGCTCCCTGATCGATCATCTGGCCCGCGCCTGTGGGCTGCGCACCGTGCTGGCCGGCAACATCGGCGTCCCCCTGCTCACCCAGCTCCGCCCCGATACTCCGCCCGACCTCTGGGTGGTGGAGCTGTCCAGTCACCAGATCAGCGACCTGGAGTGCTCACCGCGGATCGGCGTCCTTCTCAACCTCTATCGCGAGCACGTGGACTGGCACGGGAGCGAGGAGCGCTACTTCGCCGACAAGCTCAACCTCTTCGCCCACCGCGCGGACGGGGTCGCCGTGCTCAACGGCCGGGACCCGGGAACCCTCCGGCGCGTGGACGGGGTGCCGGGACGGCATGTCTGGTTCGGCGACGAGGCGGGATACGACGAGGACGGGGAGTGGCTCCTCCGGGGTGGAGAGCGGCTGCTCGAGGCGGGGCGCCTCCAGCTGCGCGGCCGGCACAACCTGCTCAACGCCTGCGCGGCTCTCACCGCGCTCGAGGAGGCGGGCGTCGAGGTGCGCCCGCGGGTCGCGGCGCTCTCCGACTTCCGCCCCCTGCGCCACCGCCTGGAGCCGGTGGGGGAGGCCGGCCCGGTGAGCTTCGTCAATGACAGCATCGCGACCATCCCCGAGGCTGCGGTGGCCGCGCTCGACGCTCTGGAGGGGCGCCCGGTGGTGCTCATCGCGGGAGGATTCGACCGCGGTCAGGACCACGCGCCGCTGGTGCGGCGGCTCCGACCGGAGCGGGGGGTGGTCGCCGTGGTGACGTTGCCCCCGAGTGGCGAGCGCCTTGCCGCAGAGCTGCGCGCGACCCCCGGGGCGCCCCCGGTCCTCGCCGCGACGGATCTCGCCGACGCCGTCGACCTGGCCCTGGAGAGGAGCGTACCGGGCTCGGTGGTGCTGCTCTCGCCGGCCGCTCCCAGCTACGGCGCCTTCCGTGACTTCGAGGAGCGAGGCGACGCCTTCCGTGCCCTGGCGAGCCGAGCGCCGGCCCCCCCGGCGGGGCAGGGAGCGTCCGGCTCCTGACTTGCGCAGCGCGGTGGTCGGTCCGTGCGTCGTCGGCGGGCCGCGATCGCCCGGCTGATATCCTGCGTTCACAGATGGACGCGAGCGGAGCTCCCCGTCAGACGATGGAGGAGCCCACCGGGCGGTGGACCCCGACGGTGGACGCCGCGACTTCGACGGCCGGTGAGAGGCAGGCGCTCTTCGAGCCGATCCTGGGCGAGCTGGCCGAGTTCGAGGAGCGGTTGGAGGCCGCCGTCGCCGCCGACCTGGGACCGATGGCGGAGGCGATGCGCCACATCGTGCGCGCCGGGGGCAAGCGGATCCGGCCCGCCCTGGTCATCCTCACATCCCGGCTCGGCGACCCGCGGATGGACAACGTCTACGACCTGGCGATGGGGATCGAGTTCATCCACACCGCCACCCTGGTCCACGACGACCTCATCGACCGCTCGCCGACGCGGCGGGGGATGACCACCCTGCACGAGACCATGGGCCCGGCGCCGGCGATCATCATCGGCGACTACTACTTCGCCAAGGGCGCGAACCTCACCGCCGGGATCGGCGACCCCGCCATCGACGTGGCCATCAGCAACACGGTGATGACCATCTGCATGGGCGAGCTGCTCCAGATGACGAGCAAGGACGACTACCACCAGTCGCTCGCCGACTACCACCGCAAGATCGCGCGCAAGACGGCGACGCTCGTCGCCACCTGCTGCTTCTGCGGTGCGGTGGTGGGAGGGCTCAACCCGGAGCTGCGCGCGGCCCTGCAGCGCTACGGGCACAAGCTGGGGATGGCCTTCCAGATCGCCGACGACCTGCTCGACTACGTCGCCACCGAGCAGGAGCTGGGCAAGCCGGTGGGCGCCGACCTCCGCCAGGGGACGGTGACCCTGCCCTTCATGCTCGCCCTCCAGGATCCCGACGTGGGCGCGGAGCTGACCCGGGTGCTGGAGCGCCAGCCGCGCGGCGACCCCGACTACGAGCTGGTCGTGGAGCTGGTCCGGCGCAGCGGTGCGGTGGCCGCGACCGAGAGCGCGGCTCAGGAGTTCGCTCGCGACGCGCGCGCCGAGCTGGAGGCCTTTCCGCCCTCGCCCACCCGGGTCACCCTGGAGGCGGCCTGCGAGTATGTCGTCGGCCGGCGCATCTGACCGCTGTCCTTCGCCGCCGGCGCAGGATGGCCGCCGGCGCGGGCGAGCCCGGGATCAGGGCGGGTCGCGCTCGGGCGGGTCGCCCCCGGGCGGATCAGTATCGGGTTGGCCGGGTGCGCCAGAGGTGGGCAGCGCGCCGACCTGCTCCAGCTGTCCGCGGAAGCTGACCACCCAGATGGTGAGCGCGGCGGTGGCGGCGACCAGGCCCGCGGCCTCGGCCCCCATCCAGGCCAGCCCATCGCCGGCGCCGCTCTGGCGGAGGAGCGCGGCGATCCCGCTGCAGGCCAGCCGGGAGAGGTCGGCGAGCGTCAGCAGGCCCATCGCCAGCAGCGCCCATCGGACCCCGGTGTACTCGCGGCGCAGTCCCGAGCGCAGCACCTCGGCACTCATCGCCCCGGCGCTGCCGTGCCCGGCCGGGGGCTCGACGCCGTCTCGACGGAGCCGGATCGCGCTGAGACCGAGGATTGCGGCGGCAGCCCATCCCGGCCACGCGGTCAGCGGCGTCGAGGCGTCGGCGAAGAGCGTGCCCAGGGGATTCAGCATGGCGCCCGCGCTGCGCAGGGCCAGCTCGTGCTCGTGGAGGGCGAGGGCCGCGAGCCCCCAGCCGATGGCGATCCCGGCCGCGAGCGCCGCCGCGATGACGCGGCCCGTGCTGGGGGATGGGTCCTGGAGCACCAGCTCGGCGGGCAAGGCCAGGCGGCCGGAAGCGCCAGCGCTGTCGCGGTCCGCCATCGGTCGCGATTGTATTCGCCGGTCGGGCCGGCGAGCCGCAGTTGTCACCACTGCCAGGGAGGGTGAGGTCGATGCCGGCTGACGAGGAGTCCGGTGAGGCATCCGGCATCCGCGTTCTCGCCTACAACATCCTGCTGGGCGGGGAGCGCCGCGAGGAACGCATCGCCGGCGTCCTGGCCGGGAGCGGGGCCGATCTGATCGCCCTCGAGGAGGTGCAGGACAACGGCCTGGTCCCGCGGCTCGCCGAACACCTCGGCATGGAGGCGGTGTACGCGCCCCCGAGCGATGGCGGTCCGCTGGGGATGGCGCTGCTCACCCGCCTGCCGATCGCGTCGCAACGCAACCTGCGCCACCCGGGGATGCTGCGCAGCCACCTGGAGGTCGTCATCCGTGCCCGGCCCGGCGAGCGGATCCGTTTCCACGTCGTCCATCTCGCGGCGCGCTTCGGCGAGAAGGCCAACGGCGAGGCCCGCCGCCTCCGCGAGATCGAGGCAGTCCTCGGTGACATCGACGCCGAGGAGGCCATGCCAGACATCGTCCTCGGCGACTTCAACTCGATCGCTCCCGGCGACCACCTGGCGGCGACCGGATTCTTCCGGCGCATGAATGAGCTGCGCCAGGCGGGTCTGCTGGTGCGGCGGGGCGACGGGTGGATGTGGCCCGAGGCGGGTGATGATGCCGACTGGCTGGCTCACGGCATCGATCCCGCCCTCAAGGGCGGCGTGCCCTCCCTGCCCTGGGTGACCGGGCCGCTCACCGCCCTGGTGCCGCGGCACCAGGGCGTGGATCGGCTGCTGGGGCGCGCCATCGAACGCTGGACGGTGCCCCGGCTCCTCGACGCGGGCTACACGGACTGCTACCGGCATCTCCATCCCCGCGCCCACGGCTACACCTGTGCCACCTGGATGCCCGCGGCTCGCATCGACTATGTCTTCGCGAGTCCCGAGGCGCTCCCGCTGGTCGCCGCCTGCGACGTGGTGGAGGGGCGGGGGCGCTCCGCGCACGAGGTCGCCAGCGCGTCGGATCACTTCCCTGTGGTCGCCGACCTCAGCATCTGAGCGAAGCCGCTCGAGATCCCAGAGCGGAGCGACCTGCAGCAGGCCCGCGCTGCAGGCACTCCGGGCGCTCGCGGGGCCGGGAGAAATGGCTACGGCGTCGGGCTCTCCCCAGCGTCCGGGGCGTTGCGGCGCCGCCGTCCCCCGCGCCGCCGCCGCGCTCCGTCATCGCGCCGCTGCCCGCCCGAGTCGCCGTCGACCCAGCGGGGCGGCGGGGGCTGGCCGTCGGCGAGGAGGTCGGCGAGGGTCCGCCACCCGAACTGCTCACGGCCGCGGCGGATCAGCTCCAGGAAGCAGCCCATGGTCGCCTCGGCGTCACCCAGAGCGTGGTGCGGGCGGCGATGTGCCACCCCCATCTCGGTGCACAGCCGTTCCAGGCCGATGGTGTCGCGCAGGTCGAAGAGCTTGGCCGCCAGCCGGGAGGTGTCCAGGTTGTCGGCTTCGAGGCTCTCGCCCAGGGTCGCGGCGATCAGGCGGCTGTCGAAGGCGTCGGCGCTGTGCTCGACGAGCACGGCTCCCCGGCAGAAACGGCGGAAGCGCTCCAGGACCGGGCGCACCGGGGGTGCACCTCCGAGGGTCTCGCTGGAGATCCCGTGGATGCGCCGGGCGAACGGGTTGATGCGGTCTGTGCTGTGGACCAGGGTCTCCAGGGAGAGCAGGTGCCGGTCCAGGGTGAAGGCGACGGCACCCAGCTCGACCAGGCGATGCGGGGTCTGGCCGGTGGTCTCGCAGTCGACGGCGACGAAGCGCAGCCGGTCGATGGGGGTCTCGGGCCCCGGTCGGGGGAGCGGCGGCTGGTCGTCCGGGTCGTCGATGGCGGCGAACGGTTCGTCCGCGGCTGGACCCAGGCGGGCCACGAAGCTGTCGCCCACCGGCACCGCTCCGCGCCGCCGGCCGTAGTGGCGTCGGCCCGCCGAGGACGCCCCGGGATCCCCGCGGGGGAGCGGCTCAGGTCCCCCCTTGGAAGAGTCAGGCGGCTGCGGCGCCGGCACAGGAGTGGAGAGGGACATGAAGATGTTTTCGGCCATGCTACCCGCTGGAGGGGGCCAGGGGTCATGTCGGGGGCCGGACTGGCCGGCCCGCCGCTTCCGACGGTCCGCTGCCGAGCCCTACCTATACTCGGTTTCGATGCGCCTGATCGCGGCCGGGATCAGCTTTCGCACCGCTCCGCTGGAGGTCCGGGAGCGGGCTGCCCTTCCTGACCCCGAGGCCCGCCGTCTCCTCCGCTTCCTGATCGGCCACGCCGGTCTGAGCGGCGCCGCGGCCATCTCGACGTGCAACCGCACCGAGCTGTACGTCAGCGTTCATGACGGCGCCGACATGAACGAGGTGGTGTCGAGGCTGCATCGCTATCTCGACCCGCTCGAGGCTTTCCCCGCCCCTGGCCACGTCGTCGTCTTCCCCGACGACCAGGCGGTCGTCCACCTCTTCCGGGTGGCTGCCGGTCTCGAGTCCATGGTGGTGGGGGAGACCCAGGTGCTCGGCCAGGTCAAGTCGGCTCACCGGATGGCCCAGGAGCTGGGGAGCCTGGACGGCCAGCTCGACTTCATCTTCCGCCGCGCGATCGGTGCGGCCAAGCTGGTCCACACCAAGACCACCTTGGGCCGCAGTGCCGGCAGCCTCAGCGAGGCGGCGATCTCGGTCGCCGCTCAGGTGCTGGGCAGCCTGGAGGGCCGCACCGCGCTGCTCGTCGGTGCCGGGAAGATGAGCACGCTCGCCGCTCGCCGCCTGCGCCGGGAGGGCGCCCGTCTGGTGGTCAGCTCGCGGGGCGGGGCGTCGGCCGCCGCGCTCGCCGCCCAGCTCGGGGCGGCCGTCACCGCCGCCGAGGACCTGCCCGCCGCCCTCGCCGGGTCCGACCTGGTCGTCACCGCCACCAGCAGCGCCGAGCCGGTCATCGATCGCGCCCTCTGCGCGGCGGTCCAGGAACAGCGCGAGGGACGGCCGCTCTGCCTCATCGACCTGGCCGTGCCCCGCGACGTCGCCCCCGACGTGGCCGGCCTGCCCGGGGTCACCCTCATCGACGTCGACGAGCTGGGGCGGCGCATCGGCGGCCTCGGCGAGCACGGGAGGGCGATCGCCACCGCCTCCGCGCTGGTCAGCGAGGAGGTGGAGAGGACGCTCGCCGTGCTGAGCCAGCGCGACGCGTCGGCTCCCGCCATCCGTGCCCTGTTGGAGCGTGCGGAGGCGATCCGGCGCCGGGAGGTGGAGCGGACCCTGGCCAAGCTGCCGGAGGCCACGCCCGAGGTGGCCGAGCGGATCGACAGGCTGAGCCGGAGCCTGGTGACCAAGCTGCTCCACGCCCCCGTCACCCACCTCCGCTCCGCCGTCGAGGATCCCGGGGCGGTGCTCCGCATGCGCGAGGCATTTGGCCTCGACGACCCCGGCGCCGGCGAGCGGTGAGCGCGGCGGCCCTCCGGCTGGCCACCCGCGGCAGCCGCCTGGCCCGTGCCCAGGCCGCCCTCGCCGCAGCGCGGCTGCTGGAGTGCGGCATCGAGGGGGTCGAGGCCGTGGTGATCCAGACCCAGGGCGATCGCGAGCCGTCCATCCCCGTGGGAGAGCTGGACGGCGAGGGCTGGTTCAGCGCGGCGCTGGAGGTGGCGATCTCTGAGGGGCGCGTGGACGCTGCCGTCCATAGCGCCAAGGACCTGCCCAGCCGGCTGGGCGGCGGACTGGTGCTGGCCGCCTTCCTGGCGCGCGCTGACTGTCGCGATGGGCTGGTCAGCCGCGACGGCCGGACGCTCGCCGAGCTGACCACCGGGGCGGTGGTGGGCACCAGCAGTGGGCGCCGAGCCGCGCTGGTTCGCTCACTCCGTCCCGATCTGCGCACCGTGCCGATCCGGGGCAACGTCGACACCCGTCTGGGCAAGCTGGACCGGGGCGAGGTCGACGGGCTCGTGCTCGCCTGCGCCGGCCTCGACCGGATCGGGGCCGGAGAGCGGCTGGCGGAGCGGCTCGATCCCCGGCTCTTCGTGCCCGCGCCCTGCCAGGGCGCGATCGTCGTCGAGACGGCCGTCGAGGGGGCGGCACGGGACGCCTGCGCCCGGGCGGACGACGCGCCGACCCGGGCCGCGGCCGCCGCCGAGCGAGCCGTGCTCGCCGCCCTGGGCGGCGGCTGCCTGCTGCCGCTCGGCGCCTGGGCGCGGATCGAGGCGGGGCAGTTGATCCTCTCCGCCGCGCTGGACACGGGCGGCGACCTGCGCCGCGTGGAGCTCTCCGGGGAGGTGGGCGCGCCCGAGGAGCTGGGGGCGCGGGTGGCCGCGCGGCTCCGATGAGCCAGCCACCCGCCCGGCCCCTCGCCGGACGGCGGGTCCTGGTCACGCGGGCGGCCGGGCAGGCAGCCGCCCTCAGCCAGGAGCTGCGCCAGTTGGGCGCCGCGGTGGTCGAGGTCCCCGCCATCGCGATCGTGCCGGTCGCTCCTCTCGAGGAGGTGCGCGCGGCGGCGCGCTGGTTGCGCGGGCGGCGGCCGCCCCGCTGGATGGCCGTCACCAGCGCCAATGTCGCGGGCATCCTCGGTGAGCTGGACCTCCCCGACGAACTGGCCGGGATCCGGGCCGCCGCCGTGGGTGAGCCGACCGCTCGGGCGCTCCGCGAGGCCGGCGTGAACGTCAACCTGGTGGCGACCGGGAGTGGTGCCGAGGTGCTGGCCGATAGGCTGATCGCCGCCGGGGCCGGGGCCGGCGCGATCTGGCTGCCGCAGGCGGTGGCGGCCCGCCCCGAGCTGGCGGAGCTGCTCCGCGCCGCCGGGGCGGACGTGCGGGTGACCGCCTGCTACCGGACCGCTCCGGTGCCCGGGCTGGCCCGGCTTCTCAGGGCGGCAATCGGCGAGCGCATCGATGCCGTCACCCTGCTCAGTCCGAGCGCCGCCGAGGCCGTGGTGGCGGCGATCGGCGCGGAGGCACTCTGCCGGATCGCGGTGGTCTGCGTGGGCAGGACGACGGCCGCCAGCCTGCGCAGCCACGGGGTGAGCGCGGTGATCGCGGGGCGCGGCGACGCCGAGGGGGTGGCGGCCGCGGTGGCGGTGGCGCTTCGCAGGTGAGTAACCTGGGGCCGCCATGGCCTTCCCGCGCGATCGTCCTCGGCGCCTGCGCCGCACTCCCGCGCTGCGCCGCCTCTCCCGCGAGACGCGGCTGAGCCCATCGGGGCTGGTCCACCCGCTCTTCGTGCGCGAGGGCGTCGCCGCTCCCGTCCCCATCGCCAGCCTGCCCGGGCATCGTCAGGAGACCGTGGACAGCGCGGCCTCCGCGGTGGAGGGCGCGCTGGAGGCCGGGGTGAGCGCGGTGCTGCTCTTCGGGCTGCCCGGACGCAAGGACGCCACGGGCTCGGAGGCGTGGAACGACGAGGGGATCGTCCAGGTCACGCTCCGCTCGCTGCGCCGGCGCTTCGGCGACGACTGCGTCCTGCTCGCCGACTGCTGCCTGGACGAGTACACCGACCATGGCCACTGCGGGGTGCTGCGCGAGGATGGATCGGTGGACAACGACCGCACCCTCGAGCTCTACGCCCGGGTAGCCGTCTCCCAGGCCCGCGCCGGGGCGGACGTCATCGCCCCCAGCGGGATGATGGACGGCCAGGTAGGGGCCATCCGGACAGCTCTCGACGAGGCCGGCTTCGCCGAGACCTCGATCCTCGCCTACAGCGCCAAGTACGCCTCGGTCATGTACGGGCCCTTCCGCGAAGCGGCCGACTGCGCCCCCCGGAGCGGTGACCGGCGCGGCTACCAGATGGACGTCGGCAACGCCCGGGAGGCGGTCCGCGAGGCCCTCCTGGACGTCGGCGAGGGTGCGGACATGGTCATGGTCAAGCCGGCGCTCACCTGCCTGGATGTGATCGGGCGGGTCAGGGCGGCGGTGGAGGTGCCGCTCGCCGCCTACAACGTGAGCGGCGAGTACGCGATGATCGCCCACGCCGCCCGTGCCGGGGCCTTCGACGAGCGAGCCGCGGCCCTGGAGGCGCTCGGCGCCATCCATCGCGCCGGGGCGGACATCATCATCAGCTACCACGCGCTCGAGGCCGCGCGGTGGCTTCGCGAGGAGTGACCAGGACCAGGATGAGACCCCCCACCAATCCGCGCCGCATCCCCTTCGTCATCGCCGCGCTGGTCGTCCTGGTGGCCGCCGTGGTCGCCGTCTCGGTTGCCTTCGACCAGGCCGACAACCATGCCCCGGTGGGCGCGGTGGCCCCCACGGTTGCTCCGACACCGACCCCCACGCCGGCGATCATCGCGTACGCCGATTGCGCGGACCAGACCTTCGGCCCCGCCCTGGCCCCCCTCGACCCGCCCGCGGACCTCACCAAGTACTCATCTGAGCCGGCGATGACGATCGACACCAGCATGCTCTACGAGGCGACCATCACCACCAGCCTCGGCGACATCGTGATCTGCCTTCAGCCCGATCTGGCCCCGGTGACGGTCAACGTCTTCGTCACCCTGGCCCGCAACGGCTTCTACAACGGGATCCCGTTCGCCCGGGTCGGCCCCAACTCGACGACACCGGCCGTCATCCAGGGGGGCGACCCTCAATGCATCGGCAACGTCCCGGCCGCACCGGCGACCCCGAGCGGAACCTGCGGGTCGGGCGGACCAGGGTTCACCTTCGTCGACGAGCCGGTCCACCAGGAGTACGTGGAGGGGGCCGTGGCCATGGCGAACTCCGGTGTCGGCACCAACAGCAACGGCTCGCAGTTCTTCATCTGCACGGCCAACGACACGGCGGACTGGCCCCTGAACGGCAAGGGCCTCGCCTACAACCTCTTCGGCGAGGTGGTGTCGGGGCAGAGCGTGGCGAACAGCGTCGTCCAGGGCACCGTGATGGAGACGATCACGGTCGCCGAGCAGACGTGAGCCCGGCCGGCGGCGAGCCGGCGCGGACCGCGGAGGGCGGCGCTGCCGCCCGGGAGCTGTCGGCCGAGATGACGGAGAGGGCGGGTCGGGTGATGCCGGGTGGGGTGTCCAGCCCGGTCCGCGCCTACGCGGCGGTGGGCGGCGATGCCCCGGTGATCGCCGCGGCGGAGGGCGCCCACCTGGTGGATGTGGACGGGACGCGCTTCCTCGACTTCGTGCTCGCCTACGGTCCCCACATCCTCGGCCACAACCCGGCCGAGGTCGTCGCTGCCCTGCGAGGCCAGTTGGAGCGCGGTGTCGCCTTCGGTCACACCGCGCCGCTCGAGGTGGAGCTGGCGGAGCGGATCTGCGCGGCCCTCCCCTCGGTGGAGATGGTCCGCTTCGTCAACTCCGGGACCGAGGCCACCATGTCGGCCATCCGGTTGGCGCGCGCGGCCACCAGAAGGGACCTGGTCGTCAAGTTCGCGGGCGCCTACCACGGCCACGCCGACCCGCTGCTCGCCGCCGCCGGGAGCGGGGTCGCGACCCTCGGGCTGCCCGGCTCGGCGGGCGTCCCCCAGGGCGCGGTGGCCGACACCCTGGTGCTCCCCTACAACTCGGCGGGCGCGGTGGCCGACGCCTTCGCGGCCCACGCCGGCCGGATCGCCGCCGTCATCGTGGAGCCGGTGGCCGGCAACATGGGCTGCGTCCTCCCCCTGCCCGGTTATCTGGAGGAGCTGCGCCGGCTCACCCGCGCGGGGGGTGCGCTGCTCATCTTCGACGAGGTGATGACCGGGTTCCGGGTGGCCTACGGCGGCGCCCAGACCCTCTACGGTGTCCAGCCCGACCTCACCTGTCTGGGCAAGGTGATCGGGGGCGGGCTGCCGGTCGGCGCCTACGGCGGAACGCGGGCGCTGATGGAGCAGGTCGCCCCGGCCGGGCCGGTCTACCAGGCCGGCACCCTGTCCGGGAATCCGCTGGCGATGGCCGCCGGCATCGCGGTGCTCGACAGCCTGCGTTCCGGCGATGCCTATACCCGGCTGGAGGCGCTCTCCGGGCGGCTCGGCGACGGTCTGCGCACCGCCGCGGTGGCGGCGTCGGTGCCCTGCGCCGTCAACCGCGTGGGCAGCATGCTCACCGTCTTCCTCGGGGTGGAGCGGGTCGACGACTATGACGGCGCCCGTCGCGGCGACCTGGAGGCGTTCGCCCGCGTCCACCGCAGCTGGCGGGACGCCGGGGTGCTCTGGCCTCCCTCCCAGTTCGAGTGCGCCTTCGTCAGCACCGCCCACGAGGCGGCCGACATCGATCGGGCGGTGTCGGCGTTCGCCGGGGCGCTGCACGGGGGCACTGTGGCGGGCGGCTGTTAGCCGGCGGCTGATAGCCGGCGGCGCGGAGACCAAGGCGCCGCACGGACACCAGGCGCAGCAACCGAGGTTGGATGACCTCCAGCGCATGGGTCCAACGACCCGGTGCTAGACTGACGTTCGGCGGGGTGGGTGCATCACCCCGGGCGCACAATGGAGCTCCCTTCGCATGGAACGTCTCTGGTGGCTCATCCCGATCGTGCTCGTGATCGTGCTCCTCTTCGGGGGAGCCCAGAAGCTTCCCGAGTTCGGGGCCGGCATGGGCCGGGCCATTCGCGAGTTCCGCAACGCGATGGCGGGCACGCCCGACGCGGCGGCCCCGGCCACCGCGCCCCCGGCCGCGGGCACCCCCGGCGGGTACGACGCCGCCGCGCAATGGGCGCCCGTGCCCGAGGTCAGGCCCCAGGCCATCGTCCCCGACGAAGCGCCCCGCGGCTGACGCCTCCGGCCGGGACGTGAGGGGGTCCTGAGGTGGCGCTGGGGATCCTGCGTCGGGGCGGAGCTCCGAACAGCGCGGAGCGGGAGGCCCGCACCGAGCGCCGGATGACGACGGTCGAGCACCTGGAGGTGCTGCGCCGCGTCCTCATCGTCTGCCTGATCTCCTGGGCCGCCGCCACGACGGTGGCCGCGGTCTTCAACCACCTCCTGCTCAGTGTCCTCGAGTATCCGCTCACCCGGCTGCTGGCCCAGCACAACCACCTGCTCCCCAAGCCGATCATCACCAGCCCCACCGAGCTGGTGACCATCCCCATCGAGGTGGCGATGGTGGGCGGCCTGGTGCTCGCCCTGCCGGTCATCCTCTGGCAGCTCTGGACCTTCGTGGCACCCGGGCTGCGGCCGGCGGAGCGGCGCTTCGCGCTGCCGTTCATCCTGTCGGCGCTGATCCTGTTCGCGGGCGGCGGCTGCATCGCCTACTTCCTGATGCCGCTCTGGCTCAACCTGCTGACCAGCATCGTCGGGAACAACGCCGTCTTCTTCCCCGACCTCGGCCAGTACCTTTCCTTCCTGGCGCTCGTCATCGTCGCCTTCGGGGTCACCTTCGAGCTGCCCGTGGTGATCGTCCTGCTCGGGCTTCTGGGCCTGGTCTCGTCGGCCTCGCTGCGCCGCCGCCGCAAGATCGCCTGGCTGGTGATCGTCGTCGCGGCCGAGCTGGTCACGCCCGGCGTGGACCCGTTCACCCCGCTGTTCCTCGCCATCCCGCTGCTCGGGCTCTTCGAGCTCTCTCTGCTGATCCTGGCCAAGCCGCTCCACCGCTGAGACGCGCCCAGAGCCACCCCGGCACTGGACTTACGTACACTGCCTCGGCCATGCGCCCCGACGGCCGCGCCCCCGACGAGCTCCGCCCCACCCTCATCGAGGTCGGCGTGCTCCCCTACCCCGAGGGCAGCTGCATGATCTCGACCGGGCAGACCAGGGTGCTCTGCGCCGCCACGGTGGAGGAGAGGGTGCCCCCCTTCCGCAAGGGGGGCGGGGTGGGTTGGGTCACCGCCGAGTACGCGATGCTGCCGCGCGCCACCCAGACGCGCACCGAGCGCGAGGGCCGCAAGGGTCGCATCGACGGCAGGTCGCAGGAGATCCAGCGCCTGATCGGCCGCAGCCTGCGCGCCGCCGTCGACTTTGCGGCGCTCGGCGAGCGCTCGATCCTCATCGACTGCGACGTGGTGGTCGCCGACGGCGGCACCCGGACCGCGGCGATCACGGGCGGATACGTCGCCCTGGCGCTTGCCGTCCGGGCGCTGGAGGAGGCGAAGGTGGTCGGCCCGTCGGTGCTGCGCCGGGCGGTGGCGGCGGTGTCGGCGGGGATCGTCGGGGGCGAGCCCCGGCTCGACCTCTGCTACCTGGAGGACGCGGCCGCCGGCACCGACATGAACTGTGTGGGCGCCGACGACGGCAGCCTGATCGAGATCCAGGGGACGGCGGAGGGGGCTCCCTTCAGCCGCGCCGAGCTGGACGTGCTGCTGGAGCTCGCCGACGCCGGCATGAGGCGGCTGTTCGCGGCCCAGGCGGAGGCGCTCGGGACCGCGGTCCCCTCCCGGTGAGGGTGGCGGTCGCGAGCCGCAACCCGGGGAAGCTCGCCGAGCTGCAGCGGCTTCTCGACGGCCACCCCTGGGAGCTGGTAGGCCTCGACGAGGCGGGCTTCCACGAGGAGCTGGAGGAGCCCTACGCGACCTACGAGGAGAACGCGGCTGCCAAGGCGGTGACCGTCTGCACCGCCACCGGGATGGCCGCGCTCGCCGACGACTCGGGCATCGAGGTGCCCGCGCTGGGCGGCTGGCCGGGGCCGGCGTCAGCCCGCTGGATGGGAGCGGAGGCGAGCGACGCGGACCGGCTGCAGGGGCTGCTCGACGAGGTGGAGCGGCGCTGCCCCGAGGACCGGCGGGCCCGCTACGTGTGCGTGGTCACCCTGGCCCGCCCGGGGACGGCGCCCGTCTCCGCTCGGGGCGAGACCGGAGGCGTGCTGGTCGCCCCGCGCGGCTCGGGTGGCTTCGGCTACGACCCCTCCTTTCTGAGCGCCGACCTCGGGATGAGGTTCGGGGAGGCCAGCGCTCAGGCCAAGGACGGGGTCAGCCACCGCGCCCGCGCTCTGGCGGCGCTGCTGGCGTTGCTCCGTGCGGAGGAGGGCCCACCTCCCTCCGGGGCGGGGTGAGACGAGCGCAGCGGCGGGGCGTGGAGTGTTGGCAGCCGCTCGGGCGGGTATGCTCCGATCGATCTCATCCATAGCCGCATGGCGCCCGTCAGCCCAGAGCGCTCGTGCATCCGGAGAGCTGAACCGTGGCAGATCGTGAAGCCGAGCGTGAGTACGACATCGTCATCGTGGGCGGGGGGCCCGCGGGCCTGACCGCCGCGCTCTACGCCGGCCGCAACAAGGTCCGCGCGGCCCTGGTCGAGGCCAAGGGCGCGGTCGTCGACGGGGCGCTGATGGGTGCGGGCGGCCAGCTGCTCAACACCGAGCTCATCGAGGACTACCCGGGGGTGCGGTCGATCCTCGGTCCCGACCTGGCTGAGATCATGTCGGAGCAGGCCCGCCAGTTCGGCACCGAGATGATCGCCGCCTCGGTCGAGAGGATCCGGGTGGAGCCCGACGGCACCAAGGTGGTGGAGACCGACCAGGGCGACCTGCGGGCGCCGGCCGTGATCATCACCGCCGGGGGCAATCCCCGCAAGCTGGGCATCCCCGGCGAGGCCGAGCTGGCCGGCGTCGGCGTCTCCTACTGCGCGGTCTGCGACGGAGCCTTCTTCCAGGGCGCCCACCTCGCCGTGGTGGGTGGCGGCGACGCGGCGGTGGAGGAGGGCGTCTTCCTCACCCGCTTCGCAAGCCGGGTGACGATCATCCATCGCCGCAGCGAGCTGCGCGCGCAGCCCATCCTGGTGGAGGAGGCGCGCGAGAACCCCAAGGTGGACTTCCTCATGGACACCGCCGTCGAGGCTATCGAGGGTGATCGGAAGGTGACTCAATTGCGCCTGCGCAACACCGTCTCGGGTGAGGCGAGCACGCTCGAGGTGGGCGGCGTCTTCATCTTCATCGGCTTCCTGCCCAACACCGGGCTGGTGGACACCCACGTCGAGCACGACGCCGGCGGCTACTACACCACCGACCCGATGACCATGGAGACGAGCGTGCCCGGCATCTTCGCGGCCGGGGACGTGCGCAGCCAGCTCACCCGTCAGGTGACCACCGCGGTCGGCGACGCGACCACCGCGACCATCGCGGCCACCAAGTGGGTGGAGGAGCGGGCTCGCGAGCGCCGGACGGCGAGCGTCGAGGCGCGGTGAGCGGCTCGCCGGACCCGCCGAGTCCACCCCCCAGGTCGCGGAGCATCGCCACCCGCCGGGGCGACGCCGGCGAGACCAGCCTCCTGTACGGCGGCCGGGTGTCCAAGGACGACCTCCACACCGAGGCCTGCGGGGCGGTCGACGAGGCGGTCTCGGCGCTCGGCCTGGCCCGGGCGCGGGAGGGCGATCCCGAGCGGGCGGCGCGCCTGCTCGCCCTCCAGCGCCAGCTGTTCACGGTCGGGGCCGAGCTGGCCACGGGCGCCGGCCAGCGGGCCCAGCTGGAGAAGCACTTCGCCACCGTCACCGAGGAGATGGTCGCGGGTCTCGACGCCCAGCTCGCCGAGCTGGAGGCGCGCGTTCCGCTGCCGGCTGCCTTCGTCATCCCGGGGGGCGGCGAGGTGGCGGCGGCGGTCGACCTCGCCCGCACCCTGGTGCGTCGCGCCGAGCGCCGGGCGGTCAGCCTCCACCGCGCCGGCGGGATGGACAACCCCGAGGTGCTGCGCTTTCTCAACCGGCTGAGCGACCTCCTCTTCATGGTCGCCCGGGAGGCCGAGGGGAGCTCCACCACCCGCCTCTGACCGGCCCTGACCGGCACTCACCCCGGGGCTGGCCGTCCCGACCAAGATCGGCGCGGCGCCGTCGCCAAGCGGGCCATATTGTCCGCGGCGGACAGAAACCGCCTCGCAAGCGCGCCCAACGGGCAGATGAATTGGGCCGCTCCGGACACCATGATCGCGCCATGCTCGATCGCGATCCAAGGAGCGGCAGCGCCGCAGCGCCCGCGGACCCGGAGGCGGAACCCGGCACCCCGCCCGATGCCCGGCGGGCGCTCCCCGCCGCACTCGAGGCCCTGACCGTGCACCTCTGCGCCGAGCAGCTGCTCGCCGGCTGGTGCACCGCGCTCAGCGCCCGCTCACCCGCCCCGATGCTGGGCCAGACCTTCGTCAGGCTCGCGGCGGACACCTCCCGGCGGGCCGACGCCTACGCGAGGGAGCTGCGCAGCGCGGTGCAGCTCGACCCCGGCGCTCTCCCCGGAGTGCTCCGGCTCGCTCTCTCGCTGCTGCGCGACGATGACCACGGGCGGGCCGACGCGCTCTCGGTGGTCGACGGCCGCCCCCCCCTGCATCGCGAGGACCCCCACTGCATCGTGCGGATGCTCACCCTCCGCCGGACGCTGGCGGGGTAGGGCCACCGCATACTCCGGTGGTCGTTCAGCGGCCCTTCAGTCGGGGAGCAGCCGCCGGGCCCGCAGCGCCAGCCAGAGCAGGTGGCGCCGGGCCGGGTCGTCGATCGCCAGCCCCCGCTCGCGGATGCGCTGGAGGCGGTACACGACGGTGTGGCGGTGGAGCCCCAGCTTGGCGGCCGCCTCGCCCAGACCGGAGGTGGAGAGCACCGCCTCGAGGGTGTCGTGAAGCTCGCCGTGCCGGTCCGCCCCCGCCGCCGTCAGCGGTCCCAGGATGGTGGCGACGAACCGCCGCACCGCCTCGGGGTCGGTGTCGAGGACGGCGAAGATCCCCAGCTCGGCGTCCTCGTGCACGTTGCGCTCGGGGTCCAGGCGCTGGCCGACCTCGAGGGCCCGCTGGGCCCGGTGAGCGGCCTCGGCGACGTCGCCCAGCCGCTCGGCCACCGGACCGAAGCCGAAGACGGCCCCGGGGTTGGCCTCGGTGGCCGCCATGCAGGCCGGGAGGGGGTCGGTGCGGGGGTCGAGGAGGAGCATCCAGGCGTCCTCGGAGGCCGCGACCGTCAGCGCCCGCAGCGGACGCTGGAGCAGCTCGGCCAGCTGGTCCTGGTCGCCCGGCCAGGAGCAGGCGATCACCCGGTACGGGGGGGTGAGGTCCAGCTCGCAGGCCGCCGCCGCCACCCGCAGCTCGGCGGAGACGTCGCCGGCCATGAGCCGGTGGAGCACCCGGTCCCGATCCTGGTCGCGCCGGCGGAGCAGTCGCTCGCGGCGCTCCAGGTAGGCGGCGCCGACCGCGCCCGAGATCTCGTCGAGGTACTCGATGATCTGGGAGGCGAGCGCGATCAGGGTGGCGGACGGCATCTCGTGCTCGCGGGCGACGGTCCCCACCACCTCTTCCCAGACCACCTTGGCGGCGACCCGGTAGGCGGAGAGGAGCACGTCGAAGGGGAGCCCGAGCTCGGCCTGGACCGCCCCGGTCTGGGCCAGGCGGTCGAGATCGCCGGCCCGGGGCCCGCGGCCGTCGTGGAGCCGGCGGACCAGGACCCGCAGCGCGTCCCGGCAGGCGGAGACGATCGAGCGGTAATAGGCGAGCGTGTTGAAGTAGCCGGGCGGGTGGATCTCGGTGGCGATCCGGCGGGCCATCCGGCCGGCGATGGCGTCGGCGTCGGCCAGGAGCCGGGCGGTCACCGCGGCGGGGAGACTGGCCGTCTCGACCAAGACCGCCGAGCGCGGTTTGGACGCCATGGCCAAGTTGTCCACCTCACACAAAAACCTTGGTCGCCCCGCGCCTTGGCGGCGGTTGCTTTGGCCATTCTGCACCAGGAGAATCGAGTCGTGCTCTACGACGAACTCTTCGTGAACCTCGAGCGGGCCCGCTGGAACCTGAGCCGCGACATCGACTGGGACGCCATCGAGCCGGCCAAGCTCACCCCGCAGTGGATCTTCGACGTCCGCGAGGTCTGCCTCACCGAGCTCTCGGCCCTCTACGCGACCGAGATGTTCCTCCGCGACTTCTACGCCGACATCGACTTCTGCAGCTTCATCTCGGTCTGGTTCTACGAGGAGATGAAGCACCACCTGGTGCTCCGCAAGTACCTGGAGCGGGTGGGCGAGGTGGTAGAGGAGGCCGAGCTGCCCCGGCTCCGGCTCACCTTCGACGAGGGGCCCGCGATCGAGACCCTCACCATGCACTTCTGCGGCGAGCAGCGCCTGGCCCACTGGTACACGGCCTTCAGCGCCAACGCGCCGGAGCCGGTGCTGGGTCAGATCTTCAAGGTGCTCGCGGCCGACGAGCTGCGCCACGGCGCAGCCTACGCCAAGTACCTGCGCAAGGCCGTGAAGAACAAGCCCGAGGTGCTGCCCTCCGTCCTGCGCATGGCGCTCTGGATGATCCGCACCAGCAACGACAATCCCAAGCACCCGACCACCATCACCGACCCCTCGGTGGTCTCCCTGCTCGAGGACCCCCACTACCTGCGCCGCATGCTCAACGCCTACCTGCCCGGGCGCGACCACGAGGCGCCGGTGCAGCGCCGCATCCTGGCGCTCATGTCGGAGCTGTCGGGGGAGAAGCTCACCAGCACGCGCGCGCTCCTCACCCACATCCGGGTGCTGGAGGGGGAGGCCGCCGAGCCGGCGGTTGCCCTGGCCTAGTTCGACCGCTCCCGGCGAGGGCTTCACGTCCCGCGCCCAGGGGACGTCCACCACGCGAGACCGCCGCGAGGCGGAGAGCCCGGGGCACGGGGAGATCCCGGGGCACCTGGGCTCCACCAGCGGCCACGACATGGACTGGGCGGGGGAGGCGCGCGTGTCGCGGCGGCATATCGGATGTTTCGTCACGAAATGTTCGTGACGAAACATCTTGGACGCCCCGCGACGAAGTGGCAGTCCCCTCAGCTGGGCACGCCCCCTCCGGGGATGAGCGCCTCCGCCGTGGCGGCAAGAAGCTGACCGGCAGCTGGGCGGCCTGCCGATACACATGCCCGGAGAGCGGGAGGGGTGAGCGCTGGCCACTCCGGTCGCGGATCGCGATCTGCGACCGGGGCGGGGTCTCTCATCCAGTTCGCTGCGGCGATGACCTGGCGCGCGATGTCGCCGACGTCTCTTCCGTCGGTGGGGATGCGGATGACCCAGGACGGTGCCGTGCTGTTCAGGTGGCTTGCCATCTTCGCGCTGCGGGCCAGATGCGGCTGGAGCTGGCTGCCGATGGTCTCCGTAGCGACCCATCTTGGGGCCGGAAGCGTCGGCCGGGTCCAGCCCGGTGTCCTCACCGACGGAGTGTGCGGCGAGAGATCGCCGTTTCGGGATAATCGGGCGATGGCGGCGGGCGACATCCGGATCCAGGCGACGGTGCGCGGGCGTGTCCAGATGGTCGGCTTCCGCGCCTTCGTGCTCGACCATGCCTGGAACCTCGAGGTCCGGGGCACGGTGGCCAACCGTCCCGACGGCAGCGTCGAATGCCTCGTCGAGGGGCCCCGGGACCAGGTCGAGCGTTTGATTCAAATCCTCCGCGAGGGCCCCAGCTCGGCGCGGGTGGATGCGGTCGACGTGGTGGAGCAGCCGGTGAGAGGCGATCTCCCGCCGATGCACGTGACCGCGTGAGCGGGCTGCGGATCGCCGGCCGGATGTCCCGGCTGGGAACGGAGTCCGCCTTCGAGACGCTCGCCCAGGCGAGGCGGCTGGAGGCGGCGGGCAAGGACGTGGTCCACCTGGAGATCGGCGAGCCCGACTTCGCCACCCCGGACAACATCTCCGAAGCGGCGATCGCGGCGCTGCGCAGCGGGGCCACCCACTACACCCCCGCCAGCGGCATCTGGGAGGTGCGCGAGGCCACCGCCCGTTATGTCACCCGGCACACCGGGACGCAGACCCGGGCCGAGCAGATCGTGCTCGTCCCCGGCAGCAAGAACATCCTCTACTTCGCGCTGCTCTCCCTGGTCGAGCCCGGCGACGAGGTGCTGCTTCCCGATCCCGGCTACCCGATCTACAGCTCGCTGGTCAACTTCGTGGGCGCCACCCCGGTGCCGGTGCCGATCCGCGAGGGCAACGACTTCCGGCTCGACGTCGAGGAGCTGCGCTCGCTGGTGACCGAGCGGACCCGTGGCCTGATCGTCAACTCTCCCGCCAACCCCACCGGAGGGGTGCTCACCCGGTCGGACTGCGAGGCGATCGCGGCCGTGGCCGTGGAGCGCGACCTCTTCGTGGTGAGCGACGAGATCTACTCGCGGCTCGTCTACCAGCACGGCTTCGTCTCCCTCTACTCGATGCCCGGCATGGCGGAGCGCTGCATCCTGATGGACGGCCTCTCCAAGGCCTGGGCGATGTGCGGGTGGCGGCTCGGCTTCGGGGCGATGCCGGTGGAGCTGGCCCAGCGCATGGACACGCTGATGATCAACACCTCGTCGTGCGCGGCCGCCTTCACCCAGTGGGCGGCGGTCGAGGCCTTCGAGGGGGCCGCCTCCGATGCGGCGGTGTCCACCATGCTGGCGGAGTTCTCCGAGCGCCGCGACGTGATCGTGGACGGGCTCAACGCCATCCCCGGGGTTCGCTGCCACCGCCCCGCGGGCGCCTTCTACGTCTTCCCCAACGTCGAGGGCACCGGCTGGGACGAGCGGGCGCTGCAGCAGGCACTGCTCCACCAGGCCGGGGTCGCCGTGCTGGCGGGATCGGCGTTCGGCGCCGAGGGTCGCGGCCACCTGAGGCTCAGCTACGCCAACAGCGTGCCCAACCTGGAAAAGGCCATCGAGCGGATCGGCGACCTGCTGGCGACCACGCCGCCCGGGACCTCCCCGGACCACCCTGAGGTGTCGAGCTGAGCGCTGCGCCGGGGAGCGACGTCCGCCCCGGGCTGGACCAGACCCGGGAGCTGGCGCGGGACCACGACCTGGTCGCGCTGGTGCGGAGCGTCCCCGCTCCCGGGATGACCGGTCCGCGGATGCTGGCCGCGGTCGGCGACAGGCCGGGCGCCTTCCTCTTCGAGTCCGCGAGCGGGGAGGGCGAGTTCGCCCGCTTCACGTTCGCCGGGCTGGCCGGGCCGGAGCGGTTCCGGGTTCGCCGCGGCCGCCTCACCCGGCTGGGCGAGGGCGAGCCCGCCGCCCCGGTCCCCTGCGCGGACCCGCTGCGCGCGCTCCAGGAGTTCACCACCGGACCCCGCGTCGCCCTCCCCGAGGGACTGGACATCCCCTTCGCCGGCGGCTCGGTCGGGCACCTCTCCTATGAGGCGGTCTCCAGCTTCGAGCGCGTGGCCCGGCCGGACCGCGATCCCCTCGACCTCCCCGACGCCTGGTGGGGGCGCTGCCTCTCCTGCACCGTCCTGGACCGCGAGCGGGAGGTGGTCCACCTGGTCACCCACGTCCCCACCGACGGCGACCTGGAGGCCGCCCACGCCGCCGGGGCCCGGCGCCTGGACGAGATGGCCGCCCGGCTCGAGGCGGCGACGGCGCCCGAGGTGCGCGTCTCCCCATCGCCCGCGGTCGCAGCGCTTCCCGACCTGAGCGCCAACCTGAGCCGCGACGACTTCATGGCGGCGGTCGCCCGCTGCCTCGACTACATCGCGGCGGGGGACATCTTCCAGGTGCAGGTGTCGCGACGCTTCAGCCTCGACTTCGCGGCGTCGCCGCTGCTCTTCTACACGGCGCTGCGGGCCGTGAACCCGAGCCCGTACCTCTTCTACCTGCGCACCGACGACTGCGCCCTGGTCGGGGCCAGCCCCGAGATGCTGGTCCGGGTCGGCGTCGACGGTCGGATCGACTACCACCCCATCGCCGGCACCCGCCGCCGGGGCCGCACCCCCGACGAGGACGCGGCCATGGAGGCGGAGCTGCGCCAGAGTGCCAAGGAGCAGGCCGAGCACCTGATGCTCGTCGACCTCGGCCGCAACGACGTCGGCCGGGTCTGCGAGATCGGCAGCGTGGAGGTGAGCGATTACGCGGCGGTTCGCCGCTACGGCCACGTCATGCACCTGGAGACCTCCATCCAGGGGCGGCTGCGCGCCGGCCTGACCGCCGTCGACGCGCTCCGCGTCTGCTTCCCCGCCGGCACCGTGACCGGCGCCCCCAAGGTGCGGGCCATGGAGATCATCGCCGAGCTGGAGCCCGAGGTCCGCGGCGTCTACGCCGGCGCGGTCGGCTACCTGGACTTCCGGGGCAGCCTGGACACCGCCATCGCGCTCCGCACCGCGGTGGTCCGTCAGGGCCGCCTCCACCTCCAGGCCGCCGCCGGGATCGTCGCGGACTCCGACCCCGCCGAGGAGGCGCGCGAGATCGACAACAAGCTGCGGGCGCTGGTGATGGCGGCGGAGGCGGTGCGCGCGTCCGCCGGCGAGGTGGAGGTCACCAGGGCATGAACGAGGAGTTCCTCCTCCCCGGGCGCGACCTCTCCGACTCGGTCCTGGTCATCGACAACTACGATTCCTTCACCTTCAACCTGGTCCAGCGGCTGGGCGAGCTGGGGGCGCGCTGCGTGGTGGTCCGCAACGACACCGCCACCGTGGCGGCGATCGCGGAGCGGCGGCCCGCCGCCCTCGTGGTGTCGCCGGGACCGAAGACGCCGGCCGACGCGGGCATCTCGGTGGAGCTGATCCGGATGCTGGGTGAGCGCATCCCCCTGCTCGGGGTCTGTCTCGGGCATCAGGCCATCGGCGAGGCGTACGGTGGCCGGGTGGTGCGCGCGCCGACGCTGATGCACGGGAAGGTGAGCCAGGTTCGTCACGGCGCGTCCGGTCTCTTCGCCGGCGTGCCCGACCCGTTCCCGGCGACCCGGTACCACTCGCTGGTGGTGGAGGAGGAGTCGCTGCCCGCGTCGCTGGAGGTCACCGCGCGCACCGGTGACGGCGTGATCATGGCGCTCCGCCACCGCCAGCACCCCGTGGTCGGCGTCCAGTTCCACCCCGAGTCGATCGGCACCGAGGCCGGCTACCGCATCCTCGAGAACTTCCTGGAGATGACGTCGGCGCCGCTGGGAGCACGCGCATGACCGCCGATCTCGGGGCGCTCGGGCCGATCGTCGAGCGCAAGCGGCACGAGGTCGAGGAGATCAACTGCGGCCGGGGCGCGATCTGGGCCAAGGCCGAGCAGCTCCCTCCCGCCGAGGGCTTCGAGGTGCTCCGCGGAGGCCGGGTCATCGCCGAGCTGAAGCGGCGCTCGCCGAGCGCCGGGTCGCTGCGCGCCGATCTCGACGTGGCCGCGGTGGCCGCCGCCTACGCCGGTGCCGGCGCCGTCGCGATCTCCGTGCTCACCGACGCTCCCGACTTCGGCGGCTCGCCGGCCGACCTGGAGGCGGTCCGCGCCGCGGTCTCGGTTCCGGTGCTGCGCAAGGACTTCACGGTGGACCCGGTGCAGATCGCCGAGTCCCGCGTCCTCGGCGCCGACTGGGTCCTGCTGATCGTCGCCGTCCTGGAAGGAGGCGCCCTCGACGAGTGCCTGGAGGCGACCCGGCGTGCCGGAGCCCACGCCCTGGTGGAGGTCCACGACGAGGAACAGCTGGAGCGGGCCCTCGCCGCGGGGGCGGCGTGCGTCGGCATCAACAATCGCGACCTGCGCACCCTGCGCACCGACCTGGACACGTTCTCCCGGCTGCGTCGCCTGCTCCCCGAGCCGGTGCTGTGCGTTGCGGAATCCGGAGTCCGCACGGTGGCCGACGTCTCCCGCCTGGTGGGGGAGGGGGCCGACGCGGTGTTGGTGGGGGAGGCGTTGATGCGCCATCCCGACCCGGGCGCGTACTGCGCGGAGCTGGTGGCCGCGGCCGCGGCCGAGGGGGTGTGGCAGTGATCGTCAAGGTGTGCGGAGTCCGCACGCCCGAGATCGCCGAGTGCGCGGTCGAGGCCGGAGCCGACTGGGTGGGCGTCGTCCTCGAGCCGCGCAGCCCGCGTCACGCGGATGACGCCGCCGTCGAGGCCGTCCGGCGTGCCCTGGCCGGACGTGCCGACCTGGTCGGGGTGATCGTCGAGCCGAGTGCCGGGGAGTGCCGGGTGCTGGCCCGCCGTCACCGCCTCGGTGCGGTCCAGCTCCACGGGGAGATCGAGCCCGGGATCGTGCGTGACGTCGATGTCCCGGTCATCCGCGCCGTCAACCCGGCCGGAGCCGAGGCGGCGCTCACCCTCGACTGGTGGCCGGACTGCCTGCTGCTGCTGGACAGCCCTCCCCGCTCCGAGGGCGGGCTGCCCGGGGGCACCGGCGTCGCCTTCGACCTCGACACGGCTGCCGAGGTGGCCGCCCACCGCCGCATCATCCTGGCTGGCGGCCTGACCCCCGACACGGTCGCCACCGCGATCGAGCGGGTGCGCCCTCACGGCGTCGATGCCAGCAGCGGGCTGGAGTCCAGCCCTGGTGTCAAGGACGCCGGCCGCGTGCGCGACTTCGTCGTGGCAGCCCGGGAGGCATTCGCCGCGGTCGCGGCTCGGGAGGCGCTGCCCGCGGATCTCAGCGCAGCCACCGGAGGAGGTCGATGACCGTCGCCGGACGCTTCGGTGTCTACGGGGGCGCCTTCGTCCCTGAGACCCTGGTGCCCGCCCTCGAGGAGCTGGAGGCGGCGATGATCGAGGCGCTCGCCGATCCCGCCTTCGTCGCCGATCTGGACGGCTGGCTCCGCGACTACGCGGGGCGACCCACCCCGCTGACCCTTGCCCGGCGCCTGACCGAGGCCTGCGGCGGCGCCGAGATCTGGCTCAAGCGCGAGGACCTGGTCCACACCGGCGCCCACAAGCTCAACAACGCCCTCGGCCAGGTGCTGCTCGCCCGCCGCATGGGCAAGACGCGGATCATCGCCGAGACCGGCGCCGGTCAGCACGGGGTGGCGGTCGCCACGGTCTGCGCCTGTTTCGGCCTGGAGTGCGTCGTCTACATGGGCCGCGAGGACACCCGCCGTCAGGCGGTCAACGTGTACCGGATGGGGCTGCTCGGCGCCGAGGTGCGACCTGTGGACAGCGGCTCCAGGACCCTCAAGGACGCGACCAACGAGGCCATCCGAGATTGGGTCACCAATGTCGAGAACACGCACTACGTGATCGGCTCGGTGGTGGGGCCCCACCCCTATCCCACCCTGGTCAAGCGCTTCCAGCGGGTGATCGGCGACGAGGCCCGCGCGGAGGCGCTGCGGCGCTGGGGGGCGCTCCCCGACTCGGTGGTCGCCTGCGTCGGCGGCGGCAGCAACGCGATCGGCATCTTCACCGCCTTCCTCGAGGACCAGGACGTGGAGCTGATCGGCGTGGAGGCGGCGGGGCGGGGGATCGGCACCGGCGAGCACGCCGCGTCGCTCGCCGCCGGACGTCCGGGCGTCCTTCACGGGGCGTACAGCTACCTGCTCCAGGACGAGAACGGCCAGGTGCGCGAGACCCACTCGATCTCCGCAGGGCTCGACTACCCGGGCGTGGGTCCCGAGCACTCCGCGCTGCGCGACCAGGAGCGCGCCAGCTATGTGCTCTGCACCGACGACGAGGCGCTCGCCGCCTTCCACCGGCTCTGCCGCCTGGAGGGGATCATCCCGGCGCTGGAGTCCAGCCACGCCCTGGCGGTGGCGGAGCGGAGGGCGCGGGAGCTGGGCCCCGGGCATCGCATCCTCGTCTGCCTGAGCGGTCGGGGCGACAAGGACATCGACACCGTGCGTGCGGTCGCCGCCGCCGGCGAGGTCGCGCAGTGACCGGGACGGCGGCGCCGAGCGGCTTCGCCAGCGCCTTCGCGGCTCGGACCGCGGGTTCGCGACCGGGGATCATCCCCTACCTCACCGCCGGCTTCCCGGGTCCGGACGACACGGTGCCGGTCCTGCTCGCCTGCCAGCGCGCGGGCAGCCTTGCGGTCGAGGTGGGCATCCCGTTCAGCGATCCGCTCGCGGACGGGCCGACCATCCAGCGCACCGGGTGGCAGGCGCTCGAGCAGGGGATGACCCCGGCCCGGGCGATCGCCCAGGTAACCGAGGCGCGGGCCGCCGGGCTGACGATCCCGGTGGCGGTGATGACCTACGTCAACCCGGTGCTGGCCATGGGCGCCGAACGCTTCGCGGCCGCCTGCGCCTCGGCGGGGGTCGACGGGGTGATCGTCCCCGACCTGCCCGTCGAGGAGGCGGCCGGGCTCGCCGCCACCCTCGGCGCTCACGGTCTCGCCCACATCCCGCTGGTGGCGCCCACCACCTCGACGCCGCGGCTCGCTCGGATCGCCTCCACCGCCTCCGGTTTCGTGTACTGCGTCAGCGTGACCGGGACCACCGGGGCGCGCGCGACCGTGAACCCGGCAGCGCTCGACCTCCTGGAGCGGGTGCGCTCGGTGAGCGCGCTGCCCCGGGCCCTCGGCTTCGGCATCTCGCGCCCCGACCACGTCGCGGCCCTGTCGGGCCATTGCGAGGCCGCCGTCGTGGGCTCCGCGCTGCTCGACGCCATCGGCCGGGGGGACGACCCCGCCGCGACCGCGGAGCGATTCGTGGGGGAGCTCGGGGGGGCGGGCGCGACGCCGTGAGCCCGCCCGTGAACCTGGAGCCGGTCTTCCGGGTCGACGGAGAGGTCCGGGTGCCCGGGGACAAGAGCATCAGCCACCGGGCGCTCATCCTCGGCGCGCTGGCCCGGGGGCGCAGCTACCTGGGCGGCATTGCGCCGGGGGACGACGTCGCCCACACCGTGTCGTGCCTGCAGGGGTGCGGTGTGTTCATCCGGGTGCACGGCGACGGCCGCGCGATGATCGAGGGCAACGGCCCCGAGCAGGCGCTTCGCGCTCCGGCCGGCCGGCTCGACTGCGGCAACTCGGGGAGCACGATGCGCATGCTCGCCGGGGCTCTCGCCGGACACCCGATCACGGCCGGCCTGGACGGTGACGCCTCGCTGCGGCGGCGGCCGATGCGACGGGTGGCGACCCCGCTGCGGGAGATGGGGGCGGAGGTGCGCCTCAGCCCCGAGGGAACCGCGCCGATGACGGTCGAGGGACGCCGGCCGCTCCGGGCGATCACCTACGAGCCGGCGGTGGCGAGCGCCCAGGTCAAGACGGCGGTGCTCCTCGCCGGCCTCTTCGCGGACGGGCCGACCTCGGTGGTCGAGCCGGCACCCAGCCGGGACCACACCGAGCGCCTGCTCGGGCTCTGCGGCGTCGAGGTGATCCGGAGCGAGGGCCGCGTGACGGTGCGGCCCGGCGCCGTGCAGCCCTTCGGGCTGAGCGTCCCCGGGGACATCAGCTCGGCCGCTTTCTTCCTCTGCCTGGCCGCGGCGCGCGAGGGCTGGCGCGTGAGCTGCCCGGAGCTGGGCCTCAACCCGGGGCGGGACGGGATCCTCGAGGTGCTGCGGGCGATGGGGGCCACCGTCGAGGTCACCGCCGGCGAGGCCGCGGGCGGGGTGGAGCCGGTCGGTGACGTCGAGGTGCGTGGCGGTCCACTGCGGGGGACCCGGATCGAGGGCGCGCTGGTCCCCCGGCTCATCGACGAGCTGCCGGTGATCGCGGTGCTCGCCACCCAGGCGGAGGGGGTCACCGAGATCCGCGACGCCGCCGAGCTGCGGGCCAAGGAGTCCGACCGCATCGCCGACCTGGCCGCGGGGCTCGCCCGGATGGGCGCGTCCTGCGAGACCCTCCCCGACGGGCTGGTGATCGAGGGGCCGACGCGGTTGTCGCCCGCGCCCGTGGATGCGGCCGGGGACCACCGCCTGGCCATGGCCTTCGCGGTGGCGGCGTCGCTCGCCTTCGGCACCGGCACCACCCGCATCGCCGGTGCGGAGTCCGTGGCCATCTCCTATCCGGGCTTCTTCGAGGACCTGGCCGGGCTGTCCGTGCCGAGCAGCTGAGTCGTGGGCGAGATCGCCGGGGACATCGACCTTCCCGGGAATCTGCCGCTGATGGATGGGCTCGACCTCGTCCTCACCGGGTGGGCGCACTCCCGAGGGAGCCCCGTGTCCCGAGTCGAGGTGTGGCTGGGTAGGCGTCCGCTTGGCCGGGCGGGGTTGGGGAGACCCCGTCCGGACGCGGCCGCTGCACTCGGTGACCCGGGTGCGGCTCTGTGCGGCTTCGAGCTGCGGGCCCCCCTGCCGTCCGGGGTGAGCGGGTCGGAGGTGACCCTGCGGGTGATCGTGACACTTCTTGACGGCACGGTCGGGACGCTGGTTGCACGCCGGCTGAGCCTGCCGCCCGCGCGTGCCGCCGCACCGCCGGCGCGCCGGACGCATCGCGTGGGGATAGGCGCCGAGGTTCGCCTGCTCGTCTCCGCGAGGTCTCTCGACCGCGGTGGGTCCCAGCTGCGCATGGCCGAGCTCATCGAGCAGCTCGTCCGGCAGGGCGGCTTCCGGATCACCGTGCACTCGCCGACCGGCGGAGAGCTGGAGCCGCTGCTGGGGAGCATGGGGGTGGCCATCCGCGTGGCGCGCACGCCCCCGCTGGACGACGCCACGGCCTACGAGAGAGGGGTGCTGGAGCTCTGTTCCTGGATTCACGGGGACTTCGATCTCGTCTACGGGGCGACGGTGACCAACTTCCCCGCCATCGATGCGGCGATGCGGCTCGGGCTGCCCTCGGTGCTGCGCGTCGGTGAGGCGGCTTCGCTGGCCACGGTGGTGTCGTGGGTCCGCGGTGACCTCGCTCCCGCGGTCGAGGACGCCGCGCGGCGCGCGATGGCGGGCGCCTCGGCGGTGGTGAGCAACTCCGCGGCTGCGGTGCGGACCTACCGTGCTGCGGGCTGGACGGGGCGGTTCGTGGTGCTGAGGAGCGGGACCGATGTCGGCGCGGCCCGTGCGACGCTCGCCACCATGGAGCGTGCGGCCTGCCGGGAGCAGCTGGGCATCCGCACCGACGAGCGGCTGCTGCTCTGCGCCGGGTCGGTGTGGCGCGTCAAGGGCCAGGCGCAGCTGGTGGCCGCCCTGGATCGGATCCGGGACCTGAATCCCCGCCTCACGTGCGTCATGGTCGGATACGCGCACCCCGAGTATGCCGAGGCCGTTGCGGCGATGATCACCCGGTGTGGGCTCGACAGCCGGGTCCGCATCCTCCCGTTCTGCCACGACCTCCGTCCCTGGTGGCGGGCCGCGGACGTCGCGCTCACAGTCTCCGAGTCGGAGGCCACTCCCGCCGTCGTGCTGGAGGCCATGGCCCACGGCCTCCCCGTGCTCGGCTCGCGTGTCGGGGATATCCCCGACCTCATCCAGCCGGGCGTGACCGGCTGGATCTGCGAGCCCTCTGACCTCGGCGCGCTGATCGCCGGCCTCAGCGAGGTTGCGCTGGCCCCCGCGGCGACCCTGGCGGCAATGGGCGCGGCCGCCGTGCGAGCCGCCGCCGTTCACGACCGGGGGCTGGTCCTCGAACGCTCGGCCGTGCTGATGCGGGCGGTCGCGGAGGGCTGGTTCCCCCGCTGGGCTGCACGCCGGACCCCACGGTCGGTTGCGCGCGGCCTGTGGCGCCGGCTGCCCGCACCGCGCAGGAGGCGGGCCGAGCTATGAGCCGTGCCGGGCGTCGAGGTCGTCCAGCAGCTCGGAGAGGCCCGTGCTGAAGCCGACCTCGGCTCGCCAGCCGAGCACCCGTGCCGCCTCAGCGGAGCTGATCCGTGCCGAGTGAGGATCGCCCTCGCGTGCCTCGCTGAAGCCGACCCTGGCACCGTAACGGGCGGCGACCATCTCGGCGAGCTCGAGCACCGTCACGCTCTGATCGGCCGTGATGTTGAAGGTGGCATCGCCCAGTCCGGACTCCGCCGCGAGACGCACCGCCCGGGCGATATCCGTGGCATGGGTGAACTGTCGCCACTGCCGTCCCGTCCCATGGACGACCAGGGCGGCGCCGCTCCGGGCGGCGTTGGCGAAGCGCGGGAAGACGGCGTTGGGGCGCATCCGGGTGCCATAGGCCGTGCCCAGGCGCAGGATGACCACGGGCAGATCGCTGCTGGCATGCGCGGCGCGCAGGGCTTCCTCGCCGCCCAGCTTGGTGATGGCGTAGACGTGCTCGGGGTTGCAGGGGTGCCGCTCGTCGATGGGGTCGTATACGGGCGGCCCATACACCTCCCAGCTGGAGGCGTAAACGACCCGGGCCCCCACGTCTGCGGCCGCACGGGCCACGTTGGCGGTTCCGTCGACGTTGATCCGATGGGCGAGGTCCGGCTGCTCGGTTGCCAGGTAGACGTCGCCGACGGCCCCGAAGTGGGCCACCACGTCCACCCCCCGGCAGGCGCGACGCAGGGCGTCCGGATCACCCAGGTCCCCCTGGAGCACCCGGGATCCGTCGGGATCAGGGAGCAGATCGAAGCGGGACACCTCCATGCCGGCAACCTCGCTCAGGTGCCGGGCGACGTGGCCGCCGAGGAAGCCGCTGCTGCCGGTGACGAGAATGCGCATCGCGGTACTTTCTGCGAAGGGCGGGAACTTGTCAACGTGCCGGCGCGCCGCCGGCGCGCTCAGGCGAGCCGGCTACCCGCTGGTGGAGGCGCGGACGGACGGGCTCGCCACTGTCGCCGAGCCGGCGTCACCCTCTTCGGGCGTCCCATCGCGGAAGGTCACGCGGTTGGTGTGCAGTGCGGGCACCCGCGGACCGGGGACGACGATCCCCACGAGGTTGAGCGGGTCGGCTCCGGACAGCGTGATCACCTCACCGTCGGGCTCGCTGCGGCGGACGGTGCGGAGGAGGTCGACCGCCTCGGGCAGCGCGTATTGCTCGCCGGCGAAGCCGCTGACGAAGCGGCCGCCGCGCGCCGTGCCCCGCGCCTCCATCCGCCGCAGCGCCCAGAGGATGTCGCGCCAGGCCACGGCCAGCGTCTCGCGGGCGAGCAGGTCATGGAAGACGACGCCCCATCGCGCCAGCAGCTGCTCCGCCACCGCCTCGGCCAGGCCGTCGCGATCCACGACCGGAGCGGCCTCGGGCAGCAGCGACCAGCGCCCCTCGCCGGCGGCGATGGCGGCGATGCCGCGGCGCAGGCCGCGCCCCCGGCGGGCGGTGGGGTGGCGATGACCCTCGAGGAGGCCCCGCACCGCCGCGAAGCCGTCGGCGGTGACCATCCCCCTGCCCACGCCGTCCCAGAGTCCCGCCACGACCTCGGTGGGCAGGCGCCGCGAGAGCGTCGCGATGTCGTCGGTGAAGAGCGCGCCGTGCTCGCGCAGCACCGCGACCACGTCGCGGGTGGCGCCGCTCTCCGGCTCGGCCGGTCGGGCCGCTCCCCGTACCGCCTGGAGCAGCCAGGGCAGGTCGGCGCGCACCACCAGTGTCACCGGCGTCGCTCGCGAGGGGAAGGGACGGCTGCGCGCGCTCACGTCCGCGTCACCCTCGCGCACGCGCAGGCGTCCCCACGCCGCGCCTCCCGAGGTGCAGAGGTCGTCGAGCCAGGACGGCCGGTATCTCGCGACACGGCGAGGCAGGATCTCCGCCTCCCAGGCGCCGGCGGGAGCCTCGTACCCCTGGAGCTGTGCCAGCGCGTTGGCGACCCCGGCGCGGCCCTCCCGCTGTGTGCCCGGTGTCACCCCCTGCCAGCGGAGCAGGAATCGCATCAGGTCCCGTGGGGTGACCGGGGAGATCTCCCGGCGCAGCCGCTCCCGGGTGTACGAGTGCAGGCGCATGAGCAGCCGCCGCGAGCACCACTGCTCACCGGCGAGCCCCGGGTCGAAGCTGCCGCGGACGGCGGAGCCCTCGGCCTCCAGCCGGGCCAGGCCGGTGGCGACCAGCCCGGAGGGGAGTGTGGTGGCGGCCATCAGCTCGGGTGGGGTCAACGGACCGGACACCTCGAGGTGCCCGCGCAGGGCGAGCGCCGCGGCCTCGGCGGGATCCTCGACCTGAGGGCAGCCCTCGGGGGCGTGGAGATCGGGGTGGAAGGTGGCGCCGGGGAGCATCGCCTCCACCAGCCGGCGCGACTCGACGGCGCACCAGAGGCTGGAGCCGGACACCGTCGCGAGGAGCGCCCGCCCGTCCGCCGCCAGCTCCTCGTACCAGTCCTGCCAGTCGGGTCGTGGCCGGACCACCACCAGCGAGAGGAGCAGGTCGTGCAGCTCCTCCGTGTCCCGCGGGGCGGCCGCCGCCTCGTCCCGGACCCGGGCGATCGCGGCCGGCTCGAGGGCAGCCAGGTCGTGGGGATCGATCGACAGGCCGCGGCGCAGCGAGACGGCCCGGCTCCGGCGCTCCTCCAGAGGGGCGTCGTCCAGGAACGTGTAGGGGTGACCGTTGAGGATCTCGTGGGCGAGCACCGACGGCTCGGTGGTGTCCCGGCAGGTGACCGACACCGTGCCGCGTTCGATCTCGCCGACCAGCGCGCGCAGCGCGTCGACGTCCATCGCCTCGCGCAGGCAGTCGTGCATGGTCTGGCGCACCAGCGGGTGGTCGGGTGGCTCCACCGGGCCGGTGGGGTTCTCGTTCTGGCAGGCGACCAGCGCCGGGAAGACCGCAGCCATCACGTCGTCGGACTGCATCCGCTGCAGCGGCGCGGGGTTGCGGCGGCCGCCCTTGAAGCGCAGCACGGTGAGCGAGTGGGTGAGCGTCCAGCGCCAGCGCACCGGGAACATCGGGGAGAAGATCACCGCCCGGCGCAGCACCTCCTCGACGGTCGCCGACGCCAGGAACCGGGGCACGTCCTCGAGCGGCAGGCTGTGCTGGGGCCCGAGCGAGAGCAGCACACAGTCGTCGCTCGCCGCCGCCTGCAGCTCGAAGTCGAAGGTGGCGCAGAAGCGCTTGCGCAGCGCCAGCCCGAGCCCGCGATTGAGCCGTGCGCCGAAGGGGGCGTGGACCACGATCTGCGTTCCGCCGGATTCGTCGAAGCAGCGCTCCAGGACGATGTGCTCGCGGGTGGGGAGGTGGCCGAGCGCGGCGCGCGCCGCCGCCAGGTAATCGACCACCTGCTCGGCCACCTCGGCGGCCACGCCGCAGCGGGCACAGACGGCGGCGACCGCGTCCTCGGGCGTTCCGCGGCCGAGCTGCTCGTCGACCAAGGCACGCAGCTCCGACACCTGCTCGGACAGCTCGCGTGTGCGCCCCGGAGCCTCCCCCAGCCAGAAGGGGACCGATGGCGGCGCACCCTGGGCGTCGACCACGCGCACGGTCCCTCCGCTGACCCGGGTGATCCGCCACGAGGTGCTGCCGAGCAGGAAGACGTCGCCCTGCATCGCCTCGATCGCCCAGTCCTCGTTGACGCTGCCCACCGGAGCCTCGTCGGGTTCGGCCAGGACGCGGTAGTCGCCGGTCTCGGGGATCGCCCCTCCCGACGTGAGTGCGGCCAGCCGGGCCCCGCGGCGGGCGTGGACCTCGTGGTGGACACGGTCGCGGTGGAGGTACGCGCCCACGGCGCCGCGGCCGGTGGCCACCCCGGTGGAGAGCAGGTCGACGATCTCGTCGAAGTCCCGGCGCGGGAGCGACGCGAAGGGAGCGGCCCGGCGGACCAGCTGATACAGCTCGTCCTCGTTCACCCCGGGGGTGCCTGGCGCGGCGTATCCTCCGCCGCGCGGGGTCTGCGGCTGCTCAGGACGGCCAGCGGACCCCGTCAGCTCCTCCCGGGCGGCGCATTCCGCGACCAGCTGCTGGGCGAGGATGTCGAGGGGCGCGACCGGCGGTTCGATCGCATCCAGGCGTCCGGCACGCAGCCCGGCGAGCAGCGCGCAGCACTCCACCAGGTCGTCGCGGGTCGTCGGGAAGAGCCGTCCCCTGGGGATGGCATCACGACGGTGGCCGGAGCGGCCGACCCGCTGCAGGAAGGTGGCCAGGCTGCGTGGCGAGGCGATCTGGCAGACCAGGTCGATGGGCCCGATGTCGATCCCCAGCTCCAGCGACGCCGTGGCCACCAGGGCGCGCAGCTCGCCGGCCCGCAGGCGGGATTCCACCAGGGTGCGGCGCTCCCGGGAGAGGCTGCCGTGGTGGGCCATCACGGTGTCGTCGCCCAGCTTCGCGGCCAGCAGGTGGGCGATGCGCTCGGACATCCGCCGGGTGTTGACGAAGACGAGCGTGGTCCGGTGGGCGGTGACGTGGGTGGCGATCCGCCCCACGATGTCGTCGAGCTGCTCGCGGCTCGCCACCGCGCCCAGCTCCTCCTCGGGCAGCTCGATGGCGATGTCGAGCGCGCGCTGGTGGCCGACATCGACGATCGCCCAACGGGGGTGGCCGTGCGCGTCCTCGCGGTCCGGTCCGGCTCCCACCAGCAGGCGGGCGATGGTCTCGATGGGACGCTGGGTGGCGGAGAGGCCGACCCGCACCGGCGGCTGCGCGCAGAGGCCCTCCAGGCGCTCCAGGGTGAGGGCGAGGTGGGAGCCGCGCTTGTCCCGCGCCACGGCGTGGATCTCGTCGACGATGACGGTGCGCACCCCGCCGAGCAGAGCGCGGCTGCGCTGGGCGGTGACCAGCAGGTAGAGGGACTCCGGGGTGGTGACCAGGAAGTTGGGCGGGCGCCGCAGCATCGCCGCCCGCGCCGAGGGCGGGGTGTCGCCGGTCCGCACCTCGACGCTCAGCGCGGGTGCCGGCAGGCCCAGCGAGGCGGCCACCTCGGCGATCTCCCGGAGCGGCACCTCGAGGTTCTGGTGGACGTCGACCGCCAGCGCCTTGAGCGGGGAGACGTAGACGACCTGGGTCATCCCCTCCACCGGCTCGCCGCGCGCGGCCGCCTGGTACAGCTCGTCGATGGCGCAGAGGAACCCCGCCAGGGTCTTGCCCGAGCCGGTGGGGGCGGCGATCAGCGTGTGCTCGCGGGCGGCGACGTGCGGCCAGCCCTGCGTCTGGGCGGGGGTGGGGCCCTCGGGGAAGCGCCGATCGAACCATGCCCGCACCGCGGGATGGAGGAGGCTCATCGAGTCAAGGTAGCACCGGGTGCCCCGGCGACCGCCCGCCTCAGCGGAGGAGCCGGGACATCCGGCGGTCGGCGTACACGCGGCCGCCGGTCTGGCACCCTGGGCAGTACTGGAAGGAGCGCGAGGCCAGCGACACCTCACGGACCGTGTCGCCGCAGACGGGACAGGGCTCCCCGCTGCGTCCGTGCACCTGCATCCCGGCGCGCTTGCCCTCCTTGAGCGCGCCGATCTCCAGCGCGCGCGCCTGCTCCAGGGCGGAGCCGAGCGTCTCCCGGAGGGCGGCCAGCAACCGTGCCAGGGCTGCCTCGTCGAGGTGGTCGGCCCGGGCGAAGGGGGAGAGGCGGGCGGCGTGGAGGATCTCGTCGGAGTAGGCGTTGCCCACACCGGCGATGACGGCCTGGTCGCCGAGGACCGACTTGAGGTTGCCGGGCCGGGCTCGCAGCAGCTCCCCCAGCCGGGAGAGGTTCAATCCCTCGTCCAGCGCGTCCACCCCCAAACGGCTCACCCCGGGCACCTCGGCGGGGTCGCGCACCACATGGAGGGCGAGCCGCTTCTCGGTCCCCTGCTCGGTGATGTCGATGCCGGCACCGTCCTCGAAGCGCAGCCGCGCCGCCAGCGGGCCGCGCTGGGCCAGCCGGGCGTCGGTGAGCTTCTCCCGCCAGCGGATCCACCCCGCCCGGCCCAGGTGGGCGACCAGGTGCAGGGGCGCCGCGCCGCCACCGGACGCCACTGCCTCGATGTCCAGGAACTTGCCGTGCCGGCTCACGCCGCCGACCTCGCGCCCGGCCAGGGCGGTGGGCGGCGGGTCGTACGTCTTGAGGGCGGCGATCGAGGCCACGGTGAGCGACGCGATCCGGCGGCCCCGGATCCGGCGCTCGAGGCTCTCGGCGAGGGCCTGCACCTCGGGCAACTCCGGCATGGAACAATTCTCGGGCGCCAGGGGTCACGGAGGCGGCCGGCGGATGGGTGGGCTGGAACGGCCCGGCAAGATCGTGTGCGTGGGCCGGAACTACCGCGCGCACGCCGACGAGCTGGGCCACGCGGTGACCCCCGACCCGCTGCTCTTCCTCAAGCCGCCCTCGTCGGTGATCGGGGATGGCGGCGCCATCCTCCTGCCCAGGCTCCCCGCGCAGCTCTCCCGGGTCGACTACGAGGGGGAATTGGTCGCCATCATCGGCATCCCCCTCCGCCACGTCTCCCCCGAGGCCGCCCTGGAGGGGGTTCGCGGCTACACCTGCGGCAACGACGTCACCGCCCGCGACCTCCAGGAGGCCGAGGAGCTGTGGACGCGGGCCAAGGGCTTCGACACCTTCTGCTCCCTCGGCCCCCGCATCGCCCCGCTCGACCCTGCGGACGCCGGTATCGTCACCCGGGTCAACGGCGAGGTCCGCCAGAGCGGCCGCACCTCCCAGATGGTGGTCGGGGTCGGGGAGCTGATCGCCTACATCAGCCGCTGCATGACCCTGGAGCCGGGTGACGCGGTCTTCACGGGGACCCCGGCCGGGGTGGGCCCGCTCCACGAGGGCGATGTGGTCGAGGTGGAGGTGGAGGGGATCGGCATCCTCCGCAACCCGGTGCGGGCGGAACCGTGAGCCTTTCCCCGGACGAGCGGACGGTGTACCGTTCAGAGCACCGCAGGGCCCGTTCACGGAGGAGGGCATGAGCGTCTCGTCGCCCGCCGCTCCCCTTGGCGCCGTTCACACGCCGGCGATCGAGGATGTCCTCTGCATCCCCCGGACGACGATCTTCCCGGGCACGACCTGGCACGGCCTGGTCACCCGCGGGCTGGAGCGGGTGCTGCGCACCATCCGTGCCGCCAGCGAGTACAGGCCCCGCCATCTGGTCGAGGACGACCCCTCCCAGCAGCAGGTGATCCCCTACTGCATCGTCCACCTGCCCGACGACGACACCTACCTGCTGACCCGGCGCCTCCGTCACTCCAGCGAGCGCCGCCTGCGCAACCTCTACTCGCTGGGCGTCGGCGGCCACGTGAACCCCGGCGACGGGGAGCGGTACGACCCGGTGGTGGGCGGATTGATCCGCGAGTGGGGAGAGGAGATCGTCTGCCCGGCGCCGGCGACGGCGCGGCTGGTCGCCCTGCTCAACGAGGATTCGACCCCGGTGGGCCGCGTCCACCTCGGCCTGGTCTTTCTCATCGAGCCCGAATACGGCCCCGTCACCGTCAGGGAGACCGAGAAGCTGGAGGGGGAGACGCTCAGCCTGGAGGCGATGCGCCGCTACTACCTCAGCATGGAGTCGTGGTCCCAGCTCTGCTACGACGATCTGGTCGCCGGCGCACCCGCCCGCGCCGAGCGGAGCCCGCTGGTCGTCGAGCTCCCGCCCGCCCCCTGACGCGCCTCCCGCGCGGCCGCGCGCGCCGACGCCGTCCCTATACTTCGTGCCCATGTCCGTGAACGTCCGTGTGCCCGGTCCGCTTCGCCGCCTGACGGCCGGCAGCTCCCAGGTCGAGGTCGAGGGCGGCACCGTCGCCGCCGCCCTGGAGGATCTCGAGGTCCGCTACCCCGGCTTCCGCGAGCGCCTCTACGACGGCGACGGCAAGCTCCGGCAGTTCATCAACATCTACGTCAACGACGCCGACATCCGCTTCGGTGGAGGCCTGGACACCCAGATCGGCACCGGAGACGAGATCTCGATCATCCCCGCCGTCGCGGGGGGCTGACCGGGCGGGCGCTCTCCACGGTGCCCTGACGGCTTCGGGGGTGTCGATGGTCTGGCTTCTCCTCCTCGTCATCGTCCTGGGAATCGGCTGGCTCACGGGCCTTGCGGTCGTCGCCCACTACCTCGCCGACCGGCGGCGGGGTCCCCGGAGCTGACCGGCGCCTGACGTGATATCGCGTGCAGCGGCTCGCATCCGGGGAGGCGCGTAGGCTTCAGGGCATGCCCGCCGCCGTCCTGTACGCCGCCCCCGCCGCCGTCCCCGTGGACCCCTTCTCGCTGCTGCCGCCCGATGCGGTGCTCGCCGTCGCCATGTCCGGCGGCGTCGACAGCAGCGTGGCGGCGGCCCGCTGTGTGGCCGCGGGGTTCAAGACCGTCGGCATCACGCTGGCCATGTGGCCCGGAAACCGCGAGCAGGTGCGCGACCGTGGCTGCTGCTCGGTGGACGCCGTCGAGGACGCCCGCCGGGTGGCCAACCGCCTCGGCATCCGCCATCTCGTCTGGAATCTCGAGCGCGAGTTCTCCGACGAGGTGATCGCCGGCTTCGAGGCCGGCTACGCGGCCGGCCGGACCCCCAACCCCTGCGTGCGGTGCAATCAGCGGGTCAAGTTCGGCGTCCTCCTCGCCCGCGCCCGCGCGATCGGGGCGACCCACCTCGCCACCGGCCACTACGCGCGGATCGGGCGCCGGGGTGCGGCCTGGACACTCCACCGGGCGATGGAGGCGGGCAAGGACCAGGCCTACACCCTTCACCGGCTCGACCAGGGGCAGCTCGGGGCGGCTGCTTTCCCTCTGGGCGACGTGGAGAGCAAAGCGTCGGTCCGGGCTGAGGCGGCGCGGCTCGGGCTGGGCACGGCGGCCAAGGCGGACTCCCAGGAGCTCTGCTTCGTCGACGGAGACCTCAGCGCGGAGCTGGGCCGGCGGCTGGCGGGGCGCTTCCGGCCCGGCCCCATCCGCGACCGCGAGGGCCGTGTGATCGGGGAGCACCGGGGGATACCCTTCTATACCGTGGGTCAGCGCAGCCGCCTGGGCATCCGCCCCGACCGTCCCGATGCGGAGCCCCTCTACGTCCTGGAGGTCGATGCCGCCGCCAACATCGTCGTCGTGGGCCCGGCGCTTGCCCTCCGCCGCCGCCGGCTGGCCGCCGGGGACTGCTGCTGGGTCGCCGGCCGCCCGCCGGAGGCGGGGACCCCCGCGCTCGCCCAGCTGCGGGCCCACGGCGTGGCTCACCCCGTGCGGGTGGTGACGGCCTCGCCCGGCTCCGTCGAGCTGAGCTTCCAGGAGCCTGCCAGCCACGTCTCCCCGGGCCAGGCGGTGGTCCTCTACCGGGGCGACGAGGTCCTCGGCGGGGGGGTGGTGGAGGCGGCCGCCTGATGCCCAGCTGGTACCAGATCCTCCTCGCCTCGCTGACCGTGGTCGTCGCCTGTGCCGCCTCGGCATTCGCCTTCTGGTTCGCGGTCCGCCAGCACAACTGGCTCTTCCACATCATTGGGGTGGGGGCTGCCCTGATCGTCGTGGGCCTGGTCGGGGAGCGCAACGTGGTGCCCGCGACCGGGCGGCCGGCGAGCGTCTGGGACCTCTCGGTCAAGGTGCCCCTGATCAACCTCACCCTGGACGAGCTGACGGTGGCGGGAGTGATCGTCGTGCTGCTGGGGGTGAGCGCGGTCCTCTTCGTGGAGCGGATCGTGCCGCCCGAGCAGCGCTGGCATCCCCCGGCGGCCAGGGACTTCGACGAGGACGATTCCGTCTGAATCGTGGGGGCGCCCTGCCCCCATCGGTACAATCTCGCGGCGATGCCCGGATCTGGAAGCCTCTTTGCGCCTGAGCCCGCTCGACGCCCCGCGGGCCGGAGGCGGTCATGAGTGACGGCGGGTTCTACGTGGCGGCCGTTCTGATCGTGCTGAGCTGCCTGGCCGCGGTCCTCCTGCGGGGCCCGCTCACGTCCGCCGTCGCCGCCGCCGCGGTGGCCGTATCCGTCGGCATCTTCCTGGTCGTGGCCCACGAGTACCTGCTCGCGGTCCTGGAGATGGTCGCCCTGCTCGCCACCCTGCTGGTCGTGCTGGAGATGGCCCGGCGCGGGAGCTTCGGCTCCGGGGCGCGCTCGCTGCCGCTCAGCCGGTGGCTGTTCGGCGCCGTCCTCGCCATTCTCACCCTGGTCGTCCTCGACGGCACCGCCCTGGCCGCGGGGCGGGGCTGGTTCAGGTCGGGGGTGATGTCCGGGCTCGGCAGTGTCCTCCAGCATCACGCCCCGGTCACCGTCGGCTTCCTCATCGTGGCCGGCGCCGCGGCGGTGCTGGTGTCGGTGGTCATCGGCCGGACCAGCAGCGACGAGGCCGAGTTCCAGCGGCGGCTCGCCGCCCGGCGGGAGCGGGAGGAGAGGATGGAGCGCCGCCGCCAGGACCGCGCCGCCGCCCGGCGCCTGCGCGAGGGCGCGAGCCCCGGGGGAGGCGGATGAACGCGGGTCCCCAACAGGTCGCGCTGCTGAGCGGCATCGTCTTCGCCATCGGAGCCTTCGGCCTCATGACGCGGCGTGACGCTCTGGGGTTGCTGGTCAGTGTGGCCGTCCTGCTGCTCGCCCCGGTGATCGCCTTCGCCGGCTTCACGGCCATCGATGGGGGGCGCCAGGGCCCCGGCCAGGGGGAGGTGGTCGCGCTCGCCGCCATCGTCGTCTGCGCCGCCGTGGTCATGGTCGGCGCCGCCCTGGTGGCGCTCCTGCACCGCCGCCGCGAGGACCTCGACACCGACGAGTACGACGACATCGAGGCGGAGTCCTGATGTACGTCCTCGCCTGGGTGGCGCTGCTGATGCCGGTCGCGGGGGCGCTCGCCTCCCTCGTCGCCGAGACACCGCGGCGGGCGGCGCACGTGTGCATGACGTTCATGGGCGGCACCCTGGTGGTGGCGCTGCTCGTGCTCGGCTACCGGCTTCTGCACGAGACCACCAGCGTCACGCCCTACCTGTCGGTGCTGAACTTCCTCTCGCTGACGCCGGACCCGACCGAGACCAGCACCTTCCCGTCCACGTTCCAGGTCGCCCTGGGTGTCCGCGTGGACAACCTGAGTGCGAGCTTCATGGCCCTGATACCGTTCCTGATGCTGGTCGTGCAGGGGGTGGGGACCGCGATGCTGCAGCGGGATTCCGGCTATCGCCGCTTCTACTGGGCGACCTCGGTGTTCGCCACGGCCATGATCGGGATGGTCCTCAGCCCCGGCCTCTTCCAGGTCTGGCTGGCCCTGGCGTTGATGAGCGCGGGCACCCTGGTCCTCGCTCTCCACTGGTGGCACCGCCCGGGGACCACGGGCCCGGCCCGCCGCGCCTTCACCGTGCTCGCCGCAGCCGACGTCACCCTCCTGCTCGGCCTCGCCGTGATCATCGACAAGCTGGGCGTGTTCATCGGCCTCGAGCCGCTGCCCACGAGCAGCTCGACGCTGGACATCTTCGACTTCCGCCTCCTCGGGCCCGCCTGGCAGGCGGCGGCCCACAACACGGTCGCCGGTGCCGGCTACCGCACCCTGGTGATCCTCTGCCTGCTGCTCGCCGTCCCCGCCCTGGTCCGTGCGGCCCAGCTGCCGTTCACGGGCTGGCTCACCGGATTGAAGGAGGCGCCACTGCCGGTGCTCGCGGCCATCGCCATGTCGCTGCTCACCGGGGTGGTGCTGCTCGCCCGCATCTACGAGCTGTTGCTCGTGACCCCTCGCGTGCTGAGCATCCTGGCCGTGTTCGGGGCAGCCAGCGCGGTCGTCCTCGCCGGCACCTGTCTTTTCGCGCGCGACATCTACCGGGTTGCGCTGCTCGCGGCCTCCGCGCAGATCGCGCTGGCGATCACCGCTCTCGGAGCCGGCGGCTACAGTGCCGGGCTCCTGGTCGCCTTCGTCAGCGCTCCGCTCACGCTGCTCCTGCTGGTGACGGCGGGAAGCCTCGCCCGGGCCTACCGCACTCGTGACGTCACCCTCATGGGGGGCGCCTGGCGCCGGATGCGCCGGACCAGCCTGAGCCTCGGGGTGTGGGCGGTCGCCGCCGCCGGTCTGGACCTGGCCGGGTACGACGTGATCTCCACGGTCTTCCGCAACCGCTCCCCCGACGGCGGCCAGATGACCGGATGGGTGCAGGTCCTGGTCGCGGTGCTGGCGATCGCGGCGGTGGTGCTGACCGCGCTCTACGCCTTCCGCCTGGTGGTCAAGGTGTGCGCGGGTACCGCCGCCGCCCGCCGCGGCTTCGTGGCCGAGAGGCTCGCCGAGGCGGAGCCGCGGCTCCGGGCCATGCAGGGCTGGGCGACCGCCGGAACCGTCGCCGCCGTCGTCATCGGCCTCCCCGGGATCGGCGCCATCGGCCACGGGAATGGCCGCATCCCCGCCCCGACCCTCAGCCATTGGATCTACTACGGCAGCAGCCACCAGAACCTCCCGCTCAACGGCGCCGCGCTGCTGGTGGCCGCGCTCGCGCTGGTGGTGGGGGTCCTCGGCGGAGCTCTGGTCCCGCGCCTCGGTCTCGCTCGCCTGGGAAGCCGGATCGGGCTGCCCCGGATCGCCGCCGGCGCGCCGGCGGCCGTCGCCTGGGGCGCGGCGCTCGCCCTGCGCACCGGCCAGGCCCTGGCGGGCGAGGTGGTGGCTCTCGACCACGGACTGGTGGAACCGCTCTACGACTCCGCCGGTGAGGGCGTGGAGATTGCGGCCTGGGCCCTGGACCGCGCCCGCGCGCGCCGGCTGCGGGTCGGGCTCGGGGTCATGCTCGTCCTCGTCCTGCTCCTCGTCGGGGCCAGCGTGCTGGCCGCCGGCGGGCATCTACCGGTGCACACGACATGAGCTTCCTGGCCCAGACGTCGACCGCGGCCACGGGGGCCAGCTTCCCCACCATCATCTACACCTGCCTGGTGTGGAGCGCGCTGCTCTTCGCGCTGGTGGTGGTGTTCATGCCCGACCAGACCCATGAGCAGCGCTCGCGGATCAGGTCGGTGCTGACCTCCGGGGCCGGTGTCGCCCTCTTCTTCGCGACCTGGGCGGTGGAGAGCCAGATCGCCGACGTCTCCCTGGGAACCGGGGGGCTCCCCGGCGGTGATCTGGTCGAGCAGCACGGCTGGCTGCAGTCGTTCCCGATCACCTCCAGCTACCACCTCGACGCCGATGGCCTGGCGCTCTCCGTGATCATGCTGCTGGGCGTCGTCTTCTTCTGCGCCGCGCTGGCGGCCTGGAGAAACGACCGCCATGTGAAGCTCCTCGCCGTCTGCCTGCTCACCATGGAGACGGCGGCCATGGGCGTCGTGGTCTCCTACGACTGGGTGCTCCTCCTGCTCTTCTGGACTCTCCCCATCGCTCCCATGTACCTGGCTCTCCGCGCCTTCGGGAGCGGACGAGCGGAGCGGGCGGCGGGCCGTTTCGCGGCGGGGATGCTGACCGCGGGGGCGCTGCTCACGCTGGCGGCGGTCCTCAGCTCGTTCCAGGCCGGCGTCCACGAGTTCGACCTCGGCAATGCCCCGGTCACGCTGCCGGGTGACGGCGAGACGGTCGCCTTCTGGCTGATCACCGCCGCGGCCCTGGTGACGATGGCCATCGTCCCGTTTCACGGAGCGCTGCTCGACCTCGAGGAGGACAGCACGGGGGTTCTGTCCGCCGTCCTGGTCGCCGTCGTGCCCACCCTCGGAGCCTTTGTCCTGCTGCACCTCGGCGTCGGCCTGTTCCCGGACATCGCGCGGCAGTACTCGCTCTTCTTCGCCGGTCTCGCGGTGGTCACCGTCGGCTGGGCCGGGCTGGCCGCGCTCCGGACCGATGACCTGAGGAGGCTGGTCGGTCACGTCGGCACCGTTCTGATGGGGGTGGCGCTGCTCGGCGTTGCCGGCCACTCCACCATCGCCATCACCGGGATCATGTTCCTGCTGATCGCCAGGGGCCTGGTGATGACAGTGCTCATGCTGCTCGTCTCCTCGATCCAGGAGCGGACCCGCAGGGTGCGCATCTCCCAGCTCGGCGGGCTCGCCTGGCAGGCGCCCTACCTCTGCTCCTTCTGGGTGCTCGCGTCCCTGGCCGCGGCGGGGATCCCGCTCCTGGCCGGCTTCACCGGCGAGTACCTCATCTTCACCGGGTCCTTCCCCGCCCATCGGTGGGCGACCGTGGTGGTGCTGGGCGGCACGCTGGTCGTCGCCGGGGTGCTGCTCTGGGCCGCCCAGCGCGTCTTCTTCGGCAACTCCGAGGACACCTTCGCCCGGGTCCGCGACATCGGCCCGCTGGAGCTCACCTACCTCGGCATCCTGGTCGCCGTCATCGTCGTCGTCGGGGTCCTGCCCGGGCATTTCGCGGGCCTCTTCCAGAACGGCGCCGGCTACGTCCTCTTCCCGGGAGCCACGTGATGGCCAACCCCAACGGCGCGGCCGTGTTCGCGACCCTGCTCCCCGCCTCGATGCTGGTCGTGGTCGCGGCGCTGGTCGCCCTGCTGGGGTGGGTTCGCCCCGGGCTGCGGCCGTCCTTTCACCGCTGGCTGGGTTCGATCGGCCTGGGCGGTGCCGCGATCGCGGCCCTGCTGACCTTCCACGCCCTGGGTTCCACCGAGGGCGTCGGGCTGGTGGCCTACGCAGGCGCGGTGGTCGCCGATCGCTTCGACGCGTTCGCGATCCTGCTGCTCTGCGGCGCCGGGCTGGTGGCGACCCTGACGAGCGGTGCCGCGGCCGAACGGCTCGGTCCGCGCGCCCCCGCCTTTCAGGCGCTGGTGCTCACCGCCACCGCCGCCGGCGTGCTGGTCGCGGTCCAGTTCGAGATGGCCATGCTGGTCACCGGGCTCGGCCTCCTGCTCGTGAGCCTGGTCGGCGTGGTGGCTCTGGAGAAGACCGCGGAGCCCCCCGGCGAGGCCGCCCTCCGAGCGCTGGTGACCGCCGGGGTGGCACTCGCCCTCCTCCTCTATGGCCTGGCCATCGTCTATGGCGCCACCGGGACCACCGACCTCGCCGCCACCCGCGGCCAGTTCGTCCACGGGGCCCTGCTGGAGGGTCTGGGTCTGGCGCTGACGCTCTTCGGCCTCGCCTTCCTGGTGGGAGCGCCGCCGCTGCACCACTGGCTGTTCCAGGTCGCCGCGGCGAGCAGCGGCGCGGTGGCGGGTTCGGTGATCAGCCTCGCGGTCGCGACCGGCGGCATCGCCCTGGTCCGGGTCATGGTCAGCGGGTTCAGCGCCACCATGCGTCCCTGGGTGATGCTCGCGGCTGTGCTGGGCGCCGTCGCCTGCCTCTATCCGGCACTGCTCAGCCTGGTCACCGGCGGTGTGCGCCGCCTCATCGCGCTGGGAGTCTGCCTGCAGGGCGGCCTCCTCCTCACGGCGCTGATCGGAAGCGGGGTGGCTCGCGACTACCTCAGCGCCGGCGGTGTCATCGCCCTGCTGTTCGGTCTGGTGGTCTTCGTTCTGGCGATCCAGGCGAGCTTCGTAGCGGTGGCCAGGCTGGACGCGGACGGAATCGGCACCGATCTCGCCGACATCCGCGGGCTGGGCCGGCGCTCGCCGGCGACCGCCGCGCTCCTCGTCCTCGGCCTGGCCGGGCTCGCCGGACTGCCGCCGCTGGCGGGTTTCCTCGCCCGCATCCTGGTCGCCGAGAGCGCCGTGGCGGTGGGGTATGCGTGGGTGGCGGTCGCCGGCATCGCCGCCTCGGTCCTCTATGCGATCCCGGTGCTGCGCTGGATCGCCGCCGCGCTGGTCGAGGACAACGACCTGGCCGTGGTCCCCTCGAAGTCGCCGAGGCTGCCCTCGCTGGTGGGCGCGGCCTGTGGGGTCTTCGGCATCGCGGCCTTCGTGCTGGCCGGACCCCTGCTCTTCGCCGCCCACGGGGCCGCGGCGGCGCTGCGCTGACCGGCTGCTGAGCCGCGCCGAGCTCGAGCTGGTAGCCGCCGAGGAGAGGCGGCCGGGGAGAGGCGGCTCGGGAGAGGCGGCCGGGGAGGCTGCCCGGGGACGCCGGCCGTACCCTTGGGGGTGATCGGCCTGAGGGTGATCGCTCCGAGGGTGATCGCTCGGAGGGTGATCGGTCTCCACCTGGTCCGTGGCCGGTACAATGGGCGACGGTCGCGCTAGACGGGGAGCCAGCGGTGCCCTGTACCCGCAATCCGCTATAGCGGGGTCGAATTCCCCACCTAGGGGGCGCGTCGCCGGGTCCGCTCCGACCTGTTCGGCGTTGATGGTCGGGTCCTGCGCAGCCCGGGCCCGTGAACCGCGTCAGGTCCGGAAGGAAGCAGCGCTAAGCGGTCCCCCGGGGGTGCCGCAGCCAACCTGGCCTGAGCCGGGAGGCCGGGTGAGCGCCGGTGCCGTGTCAACGACGTGGGGTGCGCGACTACCTCACCCTCCAGCCGGCTGGAGGGAGGGGGCCAGGCTGGCCGGAGGGGGCCAGGCTGTCCGGGGTGAGGCTCCCATCGCGCGCCGCCATCTCGGGTGCGGCCGGCCGGCGAGCCACCCACCCTCTCACGGGCCCTTTCGGACAGAGATGTCCGAAAGGGGTTTCTGGTGGCTGGGGTGCGCAGCGCGAAGCGCTCCATGCGCTTGGCGCCTTTGCCGCAGGGCCCACCTCTGTCCCCTTGAACCGCCGCCGGGCCAGGGTGCGCCGCTAGTACCCCTGCCATTGGGTGCCGGCGGGGCCGCGCTCGGGGAGCTGCGAGCCCTGGACGCGCGCCTGCAGCACCAGCTGCTGCGCGGCGAGGGTCACCCCGAGGTAGATGAGCAGGGTGCTGTCGCTGATGTTGGCGAGAGCCCCGACCAGGGCGTGGACCCCGGCGCCGACCACCCAGAGGACCATCGTGACCCAGGTCCCCTGCCGGAGGACCACGCCTCCGGACCGCCAGAGACGCACGGTCAGCGCTCGGACAGCTCCCAGCCCGGCCGCGTCGAAGACCAGCAGCGCCCCCAGGATCAGGTCCCGCCCCAGCGAGCTCAGCCCGCTGTGCCCCTCGCTGGAGAGGACCACGATCCCGATGATGACCAGGACCGCGGAGAGGCCGAAGTTGGTGCGCAGCGGGCGCACCAGGATCTGACGGGAGACAAGGTAGGCGAGGATCGCCACGGTGATGACGGCGGAGGTGAGGGTCGCCTCGGTCTGGTTGGACATCGCAGCCAGCATGGCTGGAGTCTAGGCGAGTGCCACGGCGGGGCCGCGCCCAGGAGGCCGTCCCTGACCCTCCGGTCCGCCCACCGGCCCGCCCGCCGGTGCGGACCGGCTATCGTCGGCGGACGTGACCGCCCTCTACCGCAAGTACCGGTCGGCGGTCCTCGCCGACCTGATCGGCCAGGACCACATCGTGCGCACCCTCGGCAACGAGCTGCGCGAGGGGCACCTCGCCCACGCCTACCTCTTCGCGGGCATTCGGGGGACGGGGAAGACGTCGACGGCCCGGATCCTGGCGCGCGCGGTCAACTGCCTGGACCCGGTGGACGGGGAGCCGTGCAACCGCTGCTCGGCGTGTCTGGAGATCCTGGACGGCTCGGCGGTCGACGTCATGGAGATCGATGCGGCGAGCAACCGTGGGATCGATGAGATGCGCGAGCTGCGCGAGCGCGTCCGTTACCTTCCGGCCCGGCTGCGCTCCAAGGTCTACATCATCGACGAGGCTCACATGCTCACCACGGAGGCGTGGAACGCCTTCCTCAAGACCCTTGAGGAGCCGCCCCCGCACGTCCTCTTCATCCTCTGCACCACCGAGCCCCACAAGGTCCCGGACACGGTCCGCTCTCGGGTCCAGCGCTTCGACTTCGGCCGGGTGCCCAGTCCCGGGATCGAGGCGCACCTGAGCAGCATCGCCGCGGCCGAGGGGGTGGAGATCGAGGCCGCCGCCCTGCGGGTGATCGCCCGGGCGGCCCAGGGCAGCGTGCGCGACGCCCTCTCCCTGCTCGACCAGTGCTTCGCGACCGGCGATCGTCCGGTCGGTCTGGAGACCTGCCGGCGGGCCCTGGGCCTGGCTCACCCGGACGTGGTTCGGGACCTGCTCGAAGCCCTGGCGGGGAGGGATGCGGCAGCCGCGCTCCGCGCCGCGGCGGCCGCCTTCGACGCCGGGGCCGATCCGCGTCAGCTGCTCCGGGAGTGCGCGCGGCTGTCGCGCGCCGCCGAGCTGGTCGCGGTCGGATTCCCGGAGGGGGCTCGCCTCGACTCCGACGAGGAGGAGCTCTGCCGCCGGCTCGCCTCCCGCGAGCCGAACGGCTTCTGGCTCCGCGTGCTGGAGGAGATGGGCGCCGCCGAGCTGGAGCTTCGGCAGCCGGTCGACGCGCGCCTCCAGGTCGAGGCCTGCCTGCTGCGCCTCTGCCGGGGGGGACGGGTCGGTGCCGAGGGGGAGCGTCTCGAGCGGCTGGAGACGCGGCTGGAGGATCTGGAGGGGCGGACCGCCGGAGGCGGTCGCGCCGCTGCCGCCTCCGCCTCCGCACGGGTTCCCGCCGACCCCGCCCCGGCCCGCGAGCACCCGCCGAGGCCGGCCGCATCCTCCGCCCCCCGCCCAGCTCCGCGGCAGGCGCCCGCTGAGGGGGCGGCGACACCGGCGGCGGCACGGCCACAGGAGCCGCCGAGCCCCGAGCCGAGCGCCGCGCCCGAGCCGGTGCCAGAGGCGGACGCCGGGGACGCCACGCCCACGCCCGCGGAGCTGGTGTCGCAGGCGGCGTGGCAGCGCGCCTGGCCGGCGCTCATCGAGGCCGTGAACCGCCGTGACAAGGTCTTCGCCGGGGTCCTGCGCGGCTGCCGCGCTCTCAACGCTGGACCGGGGACGCTGGTGGTGGGAGCACCCTACGACTTCCACCTCAAGCAGCTGGGCAACCCGGTCAAGCGACCGATCCTGGTCGCCGCGGTGGTGGAGGTCGCGGGCGGTCCCCGCGAGGTCTCGGTCGAGTTCTGCGGCGAGGCGGCCGGGGGCGGGGCCGCTGCAGCCACGGACACCGGTGCTGGCCTCACCGACGCCGTGGTGGCGACCTTCTCGGGGAGCCGGATCACGTCGACCCGGCTGGTCGATCACGCCCAGGATGCTGGCGGCGAGAGTTAGCCCGGGCTGCGTGACGCGTCGTAGACTGCGGCCGATGTCCATCATCAGGGGAGCGGTGTGAACAACCCCAACATGCTCAAGCAGCTGCAGCAGATGCAGGCCAAGATGGCCCGGGTGCAGGAGGAGCTGGGCACCATGACCGTGACCGGGACCGCCGGCGGCGGAGCGGTGACGGTCGTCGCCAACGGCCATCAGCAGGTGCAGAGCGTCGCCATCGAGCCCGAGGTGATGGAGGAGGGGGCCGACCTGCTCAGTGACCTGGTGCTGGCGGCGGTCAACAGTGCCTTGGACCAGTCCCGCGAGCTGGCGAGCCGGCAGATGGGCCAGCTCACCGCCGGGCTCAACCTTCCCCCCGGCCTCCTCTGACCTGGATCCGGGTCTGAGCGCGTGTCGCTGATCCCTGAGCCGGTGGAGCGCCTGGCCGCCGAGCTGGGCCGCCTGCCCGGCATCGGTCCCAAGACGGCCCAGCGCCTCACCTTCTACTGCCTGCGCAGCGATCCCGCCCAGGTGGCCCGGCTGGCCGCCGCGCTGGGCGACCTGCGCAGGGAGGTGCGGACCTGCTCGCAGTGCTACTTCATCGCCGACCAGGACCTCTGCGGCATCTGCCGGAGCGCGACCCGCGACCCGTCCGCCATCTGCGTCGTGGAGGACGCCCTCGACGTGCTCGCGGTGGAGCGCAGCGGTGGCTTCCACGGTCTCTACCACGTCCTGGGCGGTGCGCTCTCGCCCATCGAGGGGGTCGGCCCGGACCAGCTCCGGATCGCCGAGCTCGAGGCCCGCGTCCGCGGGGGGGTGGTGACCGAGGTGGTGCTCGCCACCGACCCCGACGTGGAGGGGGAGGCGACCGCACACTATCTGGCGGAGCGCCTCGCCGGCTCGGGGGCCCGCCTCACCCGGCTTGCCCACGGCCTGCCCGCCGGGGCCGACCTGCAGTATGCGGATGAGCTGACCATCGCCCGGGCCCTGGAGGGGCGGCGCAGCCTGGGGGGCGGCCCGGCCGGGTGAGCCTCGCGGCACCCTGATCCGTTATCATCCGCGGGCGCGGCGGCGGATGCCGCCGGTTATCGCCGGCCCTCAGATTGACGCTGGGGTCTCCCGGAGGTACAATCCGTCAGTTGCCCCGGACGGGATGTGACCCGCCCGGACTCCCCGCGTTAGCCTTGCCGACCGGTTCGGCGCGCGGATCGCTCCTTGACAATTGAAGAGTGGAGACGACTTTCCGCGAAGGCCCCGGGGCCGGCGTTCTGCGCCGGACACCCGCGCAGGCCTCGTCAACGTTCGAATTTGACCCGCGCAAGCGGGAACGAGAACGTTTTTTCGGAGAGTTTGATCCTGGCTCAGGATTAACGCTGGCGGCGTGCATGAAACATGCAAGTCGAGCGCGGTGCGTGGGCTTCGGTCCATGCATCTAGCGGCGAACGGGTGAGTAACACGTGAGCAACCTACCTTCGAGTCCGGGATAGCCCTGAGAAATCAGGATTAATACCGGATGTGGTCACGATCGGGCATCCGAACGTGAGTAAAGGCG
>Ga0181535_10000384_pt1 | contig 66928 bp, 50 predicted proteins | sample PEATcosm2014_Bin_44_FD_119774 | JGI IMG/M metagenome (GOLD analysis project Ga0181535, IMG submission 119774) | Peatland microbial communities from MTU Mesocosm Facility, Houghton, MI, USA - PEATcosm2014_Bin17_30_metaG | ecosystem: Environmental > Terrestrial > Soil > Wetlands > Peat | place... | reverse complement strand
CGAGTTCTTCTGTGGGTACACCCCAGCGGTCAGTCCCGGAGCGCTCAAGTCCATTCGGGCGACGATCAGGAGCTTGAACATTCCCCGGCAGACGCCGGGGACGCTGGCTGAAATCGCCGAGCACATCAATCCGCTCCTGCGCGGGTGGATCGGTTACTACGGTCGCTTCAGTCCCTCGGCCCTGGCCACTCTGGCTGACTACGTTAACCAGAAGCTGAAGGGCTGGATCATGCGCAAGTACAAGCGCTTTCGGTTCCACAAAACTCGCGCCAATCTTTTCCTTCGAAAGCTGGCGCGGGAAAATGCGGGCCTCTTCGTGCACTGGCAAACATTCGGAACCACTACGTTCGCCTGATGGGAGCGGTGTGAATCGAGAGGTTCACGCACCGTTCTGCGAGAGGCCGGAGGTGAAAGTGTTGGAGCTTGCCAAGCAGCTTGGTAACGTCAGCCAGGCCTGCAAAATGCTCGGCTATTCGCGCGATAGCTTTTATCGGTTCAAGGAACTCTACGACAAAGGCGGTGATCTGGCACTGCAAGAGATCAGCCGCAAGAAGCCGATTGTGGCGAACCGGGTCGCGCCCGAGATTGAGACGCATGTTGTCGAATTTGCGCTGGAGCAACCGGCCTATGGCCAGATCCGGGTCGCCAATGAGATGCGGAAGCTTGGTTTTTCGGTCTCGCCAGCTGGCGTGCGAGGCGTCTGGCTGCGGCATGATCTCGAGACGATGCAGAAAAGATTGAAAGCGCTGGAAGCCAAGGTCGCGCAGGAAGGACTGCTTTTGACCGAAGCCCAGGTTATCGCCTTGGAAAAAGCCAAGACTGAAAAGGAAGCGCACGGCGAATTCGAGAGCGAATGCCCGGGCTATTGCGGCGCTCAGGACACCTTCTATGTGGGCAACATGAAAGGTGTTGGCCGGATTTACCAGCAAACCTTCATCGACACCTATTCGAAGGTTGTGTTTGCCAAGCTCTATGATCGCAAGACGCCGATCACGGCGGCCGATTTGTTGAACGATCGGGCCGTCCCATTCTTCGAGGAAAAAGAAATCAAGCTCTCACGCGTGCTGACCGATCGGGGAACTGAATATTGTGGCAATCCCGAGCATCATGAATATGAGCTCTATCTTGCCGTGGAAGACATTGATCATTCGAGAACCAAGACGAAGAGCCCGCAAACGAATGGTATCTGTGAGCGTTTCCACAAGACGGTTCTCAACGAGTTCTATCGTGTGGCGTTCCGCAAAAAAGTCTACGTCTCGATCGCGGATCTGCAGGAAGATCTCGATGAATGGGTCAGAAGTTACAATGAAGATAGGCCACATCAAGGGCGTTGGTGTTTCGGTAAAACACCATTGCAAACTTTCCTTGACGCCATCCCGATCGCGAGAGAAAAAATGATCGCTGCCTAACGACATCAGACAACTACGACTGACCATTCAAAAGACGCCGTCTGTCAGATCAAATACCAGCTACTACACCTAATGACATCGTCATTCTCGACAATCTCAACAGTCACAAGGGCAAGGCAGTGCGCGCCATGGTCAAAGCGATCGGCGCGAGGCTGTTCTTCCTGCCGTCTTACAGTCCCGATCTCAATCCGATCGAGCAGGCCTTCACAAAGATCAAGCATGTGATGCGAAAGGCTATGGGCCGAAGCGTCGAGGCCGTCGAAAACGCCGTCGCTGAAGCCCTCGATACCATCACACCACAGGAATGCTCGAACTACCTCGTAAATGCCGGATACAAGTCAACCTAAATGCGACACGCTCCTAATTCCTCGATCCCAGGTATGAAGACGGACGGAGCGCAGGAGATGCGCATCCGCATGGCTCAATCGGATGAGGTTTCGGCTGCAATCGCGTGATCGCACTCCGCATCCACCCGCTCGAGCAGAGGCCGAAGATGCTCGGCGATCAGGGGCGCGCCTTCATCCTGGAACATATCCGTGTGCCAGCCAGGGATCCGGTAAAGCAAGAGCTGGCCCCTGACGAAATTGGACCAGCCCATATTGGGATCGACGAAGCTGGTGACCATTTCCTCGCTCTGGAGGAGTACCACATCGCCTGTGGACACGGATGCCTCGTAATTGTCTCGCGCTTCCTCGACAGCCGGCAAAAACCACCGGTTTACCCAGTCTTCCTTGCCCAGTTTCGAAGGGTCTTCAATGAGGCGTAGCGCGGACAGCAGGTTCAGTATCTTACTCCCACGTACGACGCGATAGGCGGCAAGAGCCTCTGCAATCTTGAGTTTGCCGCTTCGAATGAGCGCCAAACGGTGAGTGAGCACATGGAACCCGTACCGTAAGCGGAACAGAACACGCCGGCCAAGAGGAAGCCGCTTCAAATAATTGGGCAGCCAAGCGTCAGCGATCACGACAAGCGCGACCCGCTCTCCAGCCAGCCTCAATTGGCGCGCCACTTCATAGGCGATGATTCCCGCGACACAGAGTCCAAATAGGATATAGGGGCCGCGTGGTTGCGCCTCTCGTATGAGGCGCACGTAATCACTCGCTATCTCGTCCAGGGGACGGCTGGGTAATTGTCGGGGATTGCTGGGATCAAACAGCTGAACGCCGAGAAACCGCCTGTCCGTCCCGATCGCCCGGGCGAGATTATAATAGATCATCGTATTGTTTATGGCGATGATCGGCGTCTTCTCGCCCAGTGGCTGAATCTCAACGATATTCCAAGCTTCGAGCGGCAATTCGGTCCTGGACACGCGGGCAGCAAACTCCCGTACGGTCGGCGCTTGAAAAAGGCTAATGACATTGACTTTAACTTCGAAACTGCTCGCGACCTTGTTCACAAGCCGCATGGCCATGAGAGAATGTCCGCCGAGCTCGAAAAAATTTGACGCAGGGCCGATGTCCGAAACTTGAAGGATTTCCCGCCAAAGCTCCATCATCCTTGTTTCGATATCGTTTGGCTCACCGCGAGACAGGGCGCTTGGTGCCGGCTGGGAAAAGCCAGTCGCGGCCAAATCGCCGCCGGTTATGGAGTGCGCAAGACCCTCTCGCGCAGGCGGGACCAAAGTAGACAATTTGGCTCTGGGATTGGAAATGGCGAGTTCGAAGGCGCTTATTAGAAATTCAAGCATTCCTTCGACCGTTTTTTTTTCATAAAGGTCCGTATTGAATTCAACAGCCAGCCGCCAGCCGCTCGGCCAATGGACCAAGAAAAAATTGAGATCATAGAGCGAGCCAGCCGAAAGTGATGGTTGTCCCGTGAGCTCGAAACCGCCGTACCTTCCGTGGTCCATGACATCGCGCAATACATTGAAATCAATACAGATGAGCGGAGTGCGTTTGGGGTCGCGCGGGGGATTGAGCAGTTCAACCAATCTGTGGAACGGCATCCGCTGATGGATCACGGCCTCCTGAATCGTTCCGTTCACCCGGTCGAGGAATTCCTCGAATGCCGGGTCCCCCGACGCATCGAACCGCAACACCAGATTATTGAGGAATACACCGATCATGGTTTCGAGATCTGGCTCGTCGCGTCCGGCGATCTGGGTCCCGAAAATCACATCGGTACAGCCGCTGTAGAGGTGCAACATCGCCGCAGTCACTGCGCAGCCGAAACTGAACAAAGTCAGATTGTGATTTCGCGCGGCCTCTTCCAATCTGTCGCCAAGTGCTGGAGGCATCATGATGGCGAGGATCTCGCCTCCGTTGCTCGGCTGAGCCGGACGCTCATGATCCGGACGAATTTCGAAATAGGGCGCGCCTGCGAGCTTGTTTGTCCAATAAATACTCTCCGCTTCGAAGCCGCTTGCGAGATAAGCTTTTTGCCAAAGGCAATAATCGCCATATTGCAGAGGCAGCTCCCGGAGGCCATGAGGATGGTTGGCGTCAAGCGCTGCTGCGATTGTGCCGAACTCATCGGCGAGATTTCGAATAGACCATCCGTCGAACGCGATCTGATGCACAGTGACCAGCAAGAGAGCATGATCGGCGGATAGGCGCAGCAAGGTCACGCGGAGCAAGGGTAATTGCCTCAGATCAAAAGGCCTGCGCGCCTCGAGGCTGCCTAGCGCAACCGCCTGATCAACCCGCTTCGCCTCGGGAATGATTGTAAGATCGACAACAGCGATATTAAAGCTATAGCGATCAACTACGATTTGCACGGGGTCGCCGTCTTTTTCGGCGAATCTCGTGCGCAAGATCTCATGCCTGTCGATGATCGTCTGAAACGCTTGCGCGATCGTCGAAGCACTGAAGGCACCCTTGATTTCCCAACGCAAGGCGATGTTAAGTACCGTGCTCTCCGGACTGAGCGCCTGGATGAACCAACACCGCTGCTGGGATGCCGAGCACGGAAATTGCAGTTCTCTGTTACGTTGATCGGCGGGTTCGGGCAGGTCAACAACTCCATAGGACGAAGTCATGTGGGGCTCCGGCCAGCCCCCCGCCTGAAACTTTGCAGGGAAGGCACAATTGCCTTTGCTGTGCCTTGTGGCTCTTCTGCTTGCTTATCGGCGGCTAACGCCAACTCGGCAATCGTTGGATGCCTCATCATGTCAGAGGCATCGAGATTAAAGCCCAGCTCCCGCATCCGCGCCGCGATGCGGAACAGATCGATGGAATCCGCGCCGAGCGCAAAAAAATTATCGTGAATGCCGACTTCTTCGCTCCCCAGAACATTCGCCCAAAGAGCGGCGAACTTTGCTTCCACAGATGTACGCGGCGCCACGATGACCCGCTTCACGTGAGTGGATTGAGGCAAAGGCAGCGACTTGCGATCGATCTTGCCGGTGTGGGTGCGTGGAAGCACGTCGAGACGGATGATCTGCGCGGGGACCATATAATCCGGCAATTCCTCACGCAGTCTGGCCCGCAGATCCATGATCTGCCCGAGAGCATCCTCGGGCGCGGCGATATAGCCGACAAGATCATCGCCATGGAGGGCGGCCGCCGCTTCCGGGCGGCCCGAAACGCGTCTTAAAGCATCTTCGACATCACCAAGCTCGACACGGAACCCGCGCAATTTGATTTGGGCATCGATCCGCCCAAGCAATTCGAAGCGCTCATTCGCAACAGCGCGGGCACGATCGCCGGTGCGATAAATTCGCTCTTTCGTGCCACCAAGCGAATGTTGTCGAAAACTTTGCGCGGTTAGCTCTTGATTCTTGTAATATCCCCGGGCAAGCCCTGCGCCCAAGATGCATAATTCGCCCGCCACCCCGATTGGCGCTGTATTGCCTGCGGCATCGAGGATTATCATTTGGGTGTTCGCGATTGGCCGGCCGAAATCGATGGAACCCGAGCCTTGCTTTTGCGCGAGCGACCAGATTGTCGTTTCGGTGGGTCCGTACATATTCCATACGTCGCCAGTACCAAGATCCCCGGCGAGCTTCCGGTCGAGCGCCTCACCCCCGCATAGAATTTTAAGCTCTTTCGGATCAAGCCCCGATTCAAGCAATATGCGCCACAAGGCTGGAGTGGCCTGCATGATTGTCGTATCGGATCGGCGGATCAGTGAGACCAGCCGCAACGGGTCCATGATGTCGGCCCGGCTCGCGATGACGAGCAGCGCACCGGCCGTCAATGGCAAAAAGATTTCGAGCGCGGCAATATCGAAGCAGGGCGTCGTCACGGCGAGGAAGATGTCGGACGCACGAATGCCGGGCGTTTGCTGCATCGCTGTCAAGAGGTTCACGACAGAGCGATGTTCGATATCGATGCCCTTTGGCCGGCCCGTCGAGCCGGAGGTGAAGATACGATAAGCAAGATCAGCTGGATGAGCCCGCGGAAGGCTTGGCCGCGGCGCCTCCGTTGATTCCGCGCCCATGTCGTGAAAGGTGATGCAAACTGGAACCGCTGTATTGATGTCGTCTTCGAGACTCGCCGATGTCAAGGCGATTTTGACATCGGCCTCGCTAATGATCGAGTGAAGACGCGCGGGCGGATAGATCGGATCCAGCGGGACATAGGCGCCGCCTGCCTTGAGGACGGCGAGCATGGCGACGACGTATTCCATCGACCGGTCGAGATAAATCGCGACTGGCGTTTCGGGCGCGATACCGGCGCCGATGAGCCGCCTAGCCAGCCTGTCCGCGCGCGCCACGAGATCCCGATACGTGATGGTGTTGTTCTCGAAGCGGATCGCGACGGCGTCTGGACTGGCTGTCGCTTGCAGATCAACCAACTCATGAATAGTGAGTTCGGGGACGGGACGGACCGGCCCAGCGAAAGCGGCATGGAGCGCATTCTCCTCCGCTTGCGTCAAGATCGGCAGCCGCAAGGCTTCCTGGTCCATATCGCTTGCTATGGCTACGAGCAGCGTCCGGTAATGGCCGATCCAGCGCCCGACCGTTGCCGCGTCGAACAGGTCCGTGCTGTAATCGCAATCGACGATAAGGCGGGTATCTTCCGCGACGACATTAAAAAACAGATCAAAATTCACAAAGCGCTTGGGATTGGCGTCGGCCGAGACAGTAAGACCATCAAAGTAGAGATTTTGCTCGATCCGTTCCAGATTGAACTGGGCTTCGATCAAGGGGAGCCGGTTGACCTCGCGAGGCAAGTCGAGCGTTCGGACGAGCGACCCGAAAGTGTAGCTTTGATGATCGGCGGCATCGAGCAGCAACTGTTGGGTTTTGCGCGCCGCCTCGGTGAAGGTCATTCCCTCGGTGAATTGGCTTCGCAAAGGCAAAAAGTTGACGCAATGGCCGACGAGCGGGCCATCGCCATGCAAACTTTGTCCGGCCGCCGGAATGCCAGCGACGATATCGTTTTGTCCGCTCAAGCGGGCAAGCAGCAGCTGATAGGCGGTTAGCAGCACCGCAAACAAGGTGCAGCCGCTGCGCGCGGCACTCTGTTTCACATTTTCGTACAGGGTCGCCTCAATTGTTCCACGTAGCGTATCGCCACGGAAACTTTTGAGCATTGGACGCGGGCGGTCAATCGGTAGAGCAAGCGGCTCCGGTGGTTGCGCGAATTGGCGCAGCCAATGCGCCTCCGCCTCCGGCTGCAGCGTCCCATGCCGTGCCGCGTAATCGGAAAATCCATGCGGTTGCGGCAAATTTGCTGTAGTTCCGTTGAGGCGGGCCGAATAGAGGACTCCCAACTCTTCCAAAACGATGTTCATCGACCAGCCATCGCAGATGATGTGATGGGCGGTGATCACTAGTCTATGGCGGTCTTCGCGCGTGTCCGTCACTAAGGTGAAGCGGATCAGCGGCCCCTCCACGAGATTAAAGGGGGTAGCCGCCTCGCTATCAACGATCTCGGCAAGCCGCACGTCGAGAGTGGGCGCCTCGCTCTCCGCTACAATCGTGAAAGCGAGCGAAGCCGCTGGCGCCACGGCAAAGCTCGTGCCCGCCGGAGCGAAACGGATGCGCAGCGCCTCATGGCGTTGCACCAGGTCGCGCGCGGCTTTCCGCAGCGCTTGCCGATCAAGCTTCCCGCACAAATCGAGTGTAATCGATTCATTGAAGGCACAGGATGCGGCATCACCGAGTTGGGCGCTTAACCAAATTTCCATCTGGCTTTCGGTGAGTTGACCTTGACGGTCTTGTGATCCCTCCGATGGCCGTCCAAACAGGCCCGCCTCCATCATTTGTGCAGAGGCGGCATCGAAAGCCTCGACGATTTTCGCCAAATCATCATCGTCATGGGCGGTCGTCAGGAAACAGGGGAAGCCTTCGAGGAGATGAATGCCCCGTTCCCGCATCAGGTAATAGAAGAGCGGCGCGAAATGATATTCGGGCGGAAATTTGAGGAAGAAGATCGATCCAAAATTATGAATCTCGGTCGGCACGTCATGCCGCTCGAAGACGGCGTTGATATCGTCAACAAGACAGCCAGTACGCTCGGACAATCTTTCCTGGAGGCTTGGTCCGGCCGCCTTTAAGTGCTTCAGCACCGCGCCCGTAGCGGCAAGCGCGAGCGGGTGGCGCACGAAAGTGCCGGCGAAAAAGGTAACGCCGGCGGCCGGATAGGAGTCATCGCCATACTGCCAGAATCCGCCATCAAGCGCATCCATGAACGCGGCCTTACCGGCCAGAATGCCGATTGGCATGCCGCCGCCGACCACCTTGCCGTAAGTGACGAGATCGGCGCGGATGCCGAACAAAGCCTGGGCGCCGCCCTGATGGACGCGAAAACCCGTCACGATTTCATCGAAGATGAATGCAGTCCCGGCTTTCGCGGTCAGCTCGCGCACGGTTTCCAAGAACTGCCGGGGACGGAAGTCCGGCCGCCGGCTCTGCACGGGCTCGACCATCACCGCCGCCAGCTCATGCATGTGCCGTTCGAGCCAGGCAAGGCTCTCTTTTGTCCCATATTCCAATATGGTGATGTTGGCGATGGATTCGGAGGGGATTCCCGGAGCGATCGGAAACACCCGCGCAACCCCGTCGCGAACCGCGCCGCGAGCCAAAACTTCGTCGAACTGACCATGATAATCGCCGGCGAAATAGACAATTTTGTTGCGTCCGGTCACCGTTCGCGCGATGCGCATGGCCGCCATCACAGCTTCCGAGCCGGTATTGCAAAATGTCATCCGCTCATTACCCGTGAGTTCGCAAAAGAGCTTTGCGACCTCGCCCGCGAGAGGCGTTTGCGGCCCTAATTCGAAACCTTGATGGATTTGCGCGATCAGCGCGTCACGAACGAAATCGGGCGCGTGACCGAAGGCGGTCGGCCCGAAGCCATTTAAGAGATCGATATAGACATTGCCGTCGACGTCCCAAAGCTTCGAGCCCTCGGAGCGGACGGTGACGATCGGATAGACGATTTCTTTCCATTCCGGATGAAATCCGGCCGCGACCCGGGGATCGGCGAGCACAGCCCGCGAGGCCTGGGTCATTGCCTTGGAACCGCCCGTGCGGCTTGTGTAGCGTGCGATCAAATCAGCAAGGAAACGGCTTTGCTCCACGTCGAGATCAGCGCCGCCTGATTGCGCGAAGGGTTTGAAGGGGCCGAAAGACTCGGCAGGCTTCTTTTCGGCAAGCGGCTTCTCTGGAAGAGGGGATGGAGCCAGTTGCCCGACCAGTGCTATCGCTGTGGCGGTCATCCCGGGCAAAGGAGTGGCGCTGCCCAGTTGCCGCAAGGTTTCGAGCTGCCGATTGATGAGATCAGTCATGCTGGCGAGCTGCGCCGCCATGATTTGCTCGATGCCTTGCCCAGGAGGGACGGAAAGAGATTGGAAGCCTTGTGCCTGGCTGGCCTCTAGAAATGGAAGGGCAGGGCTGTCCTCGTCCCGGCTCCGTGCCGTTGGCGCGGCCTCGACCACGAAGTTTTCCGCTTTGAGGTTTAAATACTCGGCCACGGCATCGAGGGTTGGAAGGTCGCCCATCATCTGGCGAAAGCTCACGGCGACATTGAAGCGGCTCTTGATGGCTTGGCTCGCCTGGGTAAGGAACAAGGAATCGAAGCCGAGTTCAAGGAAACTTGTGCGGCTCGGCGAATTGGCAACGTCGATGCCCGATAGATTCTCAAGCAAGGCCGCAAGTTCCGCCCTCATCGCCGCTTGCCGCTTTTGCGGCTCGGCGTGTTGCCCAATTTTATCAGCGGAGGCCGGTTGCAATGTTTCGTTCACCATTGGGGTAATGGCATTTCCTTCAAAAGCCATAGCCGCGACTGGGCGAGCGCTTGGAGCCTCACTTGGGGCATCTATAAAATAGCGCTTCCGCTGGAACGGATAAGTAGGCAGACTGACGCGCCGCTTCGGTTTGCCGGCGTACAGCGCATGCCAATCCGGTGCCACTCCGGCGGACCACAAGCGTCCAAGCGTATCGAGGAAGACCGCGTCCGCGTCGCCCCGCTCGGCAGGATCTGGCAGCGATGCCGCGATCATAGGCCTGCCGCGCGAAGCTTGGCTCTGGCGAGCAAGGCTCGACAGCGTCCGGCCCGGTCCGGTTTCTAGTAAAATTGGCGATTCGGTTTCGCATAAGCTCTCGATCGCCGCCGCATAGCGCACGGTCTCGCGGCAATGCCGCGCCCAATACAGCGGGTCCGTCGCCTGTTCGGCCGTTATCCAGCGTCCCGTCATGGTGGAGACATAAGGGATGCGGGGGACGTTGAGAGGAATTTGCCGCAGGATCTCCGCTAGCGGTTCGATCACCGGATCGACCATGGCTGAATGAAAGGCATGCGAAGTCCGCAACCGCCGCGAACCGATGCCGCGCGCCGTTAACGCCTCCTCGTAAGCGCCGATCGCACGGAGCGTTCCCGCGACGACGCAAATGGCCTCGGCGTTGACCGCCGCGATCGAGAGATCGGCAGGGAGACCGGCTTTTACTTCGGGTTCCATCAGCATGACGGCGAGCATCGCTCCTTCCGGCAGCTCCTGCATCATCGCACCGCGCGCGGCGACAACCTTCAGGGCGTCTTCGAGCCGCATCACATCTGCAATTACCGCCGCGGCGAATTCACCAATGCTATGGCCAAGCACGGCGGCGGGCTCAACTCCAAGGCTGCGCCACAGGACCGCAACCGCATAACTGACACTGAATAAAGCGGGTTGCGCAAGTGCGGTTGCCTGCAGCTGTTGCCCGGCCACCGCCGGGTCGCCATAAAGCACCGTGCGCAGATCGAGGCCAAGCAAAGGCTCCAGAACCTCTGCGCAGTAGTCGATCGTTTGCGCGACGATAGGATAGCGCCGGTAAAGAGCCTGACCCATGCCGGCATATTGGGCGCCTTGGCCAGGAAACAGGAAGGCCAGCTTCGGCGGGTGGGTGGCGACCGTCCGGCCCTTGCCGGGGCCGCCGAGCTTTTCGATTAAGTCGGGCCTGTCCTTTGCGATCAAGGCGAAGCGATGACTGAAAGCACGCCTGCCTGACTGCAATGTGAACGCAATGTCGCCGAGGCTCTTTTCCGGATGCATCTCAACATGTGCCGCGAGGCGGCTGCGTGCTTCCGCCAAGGCCTTATCATCGCGGGCCGACAGAACAATGAGATGCGCGGTGTCCTCATCCTGGCCGGTTGCGGCGGCGGCCGGGAGCAACGGCGCTTCCTCCACGATCAGATGGACATTGGTGCCACCCACGCCGGCGGCGTTGACCCCCGCGATGCGCGGTTTCTCACCGCGTGGCCACGCTTTGAGCTCCGCATTGACGAAGAACGGGCTGTTCTCCAGGCCAAGGTTCGGGTTTGGCGTTTTGAAATGAAGCGTTGCGGGGAGGTTTTCATTTTCAAGCGCAAGAATGGTTTTGATCAGCCCGGTGACACCGGAGGCGATGTCAAGATGCCCGATGTTTGTTTTGACCGTGCCGATCGCGCAAAACCCGTTGCGATCGGTTGTTGCGCGAAACGCCTTGGTGAGGCCGCTAATTTCGATCGGATCGCCAAGCGGAGTAGCTGTGCCGTGGCATTCGACGTAGGAAATGGTGTCGGCGGTCACGCCCGCCACGGCATGGGCGAGGGCGATGGCCCGCGCCTGGCCATCACTGCTCGGCGCCGTGTAGCCGACTTTCCTGGCGCCATCATTGTTGACCGCGCTGCCGCGAATGACGGCGCGGATGTGATCGCCGTCAGCCAACGCGGCATCGAGACGCTTCAACAGCACGACGCCCGCGCCGCTGCCGAATACGGTCCCGGCGGCTTGCGCATCGAAGCTGCGGCAATGCCCGTCGGGGGAGACCATGCCGCCTTCCTGGTAGAGATAGCCGCGCTTCTGCGGGAATGTAATCGAGACGCCGCCCGCGATCGCCATGTCGGCGCGATAATCGAGAAGACATTGGCACGCTTCCGCAACCGCAAGGAGCGAGGTAGAACATGCCGATTGCACAGTTAAAGCCGGACCCCGCAGATCGAGCTTATACGCTGTGCGCGTCGCGATGAAATCAGCTCCATTTCCGACCAGAGTTGGATATTCCGCGACTTGATAGTTGCCAGTAAAATGCTCGACCCGCCGCCGGTCGCTCAGGACATTATAAAGAAGGTAGGTATCGATGCTGCTTCCGGCATAGACAGCGATCTCGCCAGGAAAGGCGGCGGGATCGTAACCGGCGCTTTCCAGCGCCTCCCAGGCGATTTCCAGAAAGACTCTTTGCTGCGGGTCAGTCAGTTCCGCCTCTCGAGGCAGGAAATTGAAAAATTCCGCGTCGAAAAGCTCCACACCGTCCAAAATGGATCTTGCGCGCACGTAGCCAGGCTGGTTTTGCACCGAGCGGCCGAAGGCGTCTTCCAGCTCGCCTGGAGGGAAATGGGTGATGGATTCCACGCCGCGGTAGAGATTGTCCCAAAAGGCCTCGAGTGTCGGCGCGCCAGGGAAGCGGCCGGCCATCCCTATCACAGCGATGGCGGGAAGCACATCTTGGGCGGACATTAATCACCTCTGGCGGAGGATGCGCGGGATGTTGGCAAAAGGACACGACCCCGTCGCGCCCGTTGCTGCAACGCGGCTTGTGCCGCAGCGCCCGCGGTTACGTCAGCCGTTTGCACATCTGATAGCCGGGCTTGCAGATGCCGGATCGTCGGCAGATCGAACAAATCCCGGACTGAAAGCCGTCCAGGAAAAAGCCGTTCGAGCTCGGCATGCACGCCAAGAAGCTGGAGGGAGGTGCCGCCGAGATCGAAAAAATTTTGATCGACATCGACGGTTTCCAAACGAAGCTGGCGGCGCCACAGATCGGCCAGCGTGGCCTCGATCGGGGTGGCATAATGGGCGTTCGACGATTTTTTGGCCCTCGCGTTTGCCGCCAGGCGGCTAAGGGCGAGGCGGTCAATCTTGCCGGTCTTCGTGAGTGGAAACTCATCGATCGCCTCGATGCGCGCCGGGACCATATGTGGCGGCAAATGGCTCGTTGCGGCCTCCCGGAAAGCCGCCTCGGAGAGGGAGGCGCCTGGGAGCGGAACGACAAAGGCGACGAGATGCTTGGCGCCGTTCGGCAAGCTACAAGCGACGACGGCGATGTCCTTCAGAGGGAGATGCCGCCGCAACACGATTTCCACGTGTTCGGGCTCGATTCTGCAGCCGTTCAGCTTGATCTGGTTATCCATGCGGCCAAGAAAATGCAGCAGACCTGTCTCGTCGCGCCGCACAAGGTCACCAGTACGGTAAAGCCGTTGCGCCGGATCTTGCGCGACAGGGTCCTCGATGAATTTTTGGCGCGTAAGCTCGGGAGCGTTAAGATAGCCGAGCGCGAGCCCATTCCCGCCTACGTAGAGATGCCCCGCCGAGCCTTCGGGGACGGGACGCATTGCATCATCGAGAATCCGCAAAACCGTGCCAGCGACGGGCCAGCCGATTGGCACTGGCGCGCCGGCAGGAAAATCCGGCGGCGCCGTAAAGCAGGTGGTGAAGGTCGTGTTCTCGGTTGGCCCATAAACCGAGATAAAATGACCTGATTCTAAGAGGCGGACCGCCTTGGCGACATGCGTGGGCGACATTACGTCACCCCCCGAGACCAGAGTGCGGAGCTTACGGAGCGGGGCGGGGCACTGATCGATCATAAGGTTGAAAAGGCCGCTGGTTAGAAACAGGGTTGTCACGGCATGTTCCTCGACGGCGGCGGCGATCGCATCGAGGCTAAGCAAACCTGCGGCTGGAATTACCAGCTCGGCACCGTTGAGCAGCGCGCCCCAAATTTCAAAAATCGATGCATCGAACGTCAAGGACGAGGCTTGCAAAAAGATTTGATCATCCGAAAACAGCATATAACCAGGATTTTTGACAAGCCGGATAATGGCTCGATGCGGGATAACCACGCCCTTCGGCTCTCCCGTCGAGCCAGAGGTGAACATGACACAAGCGGGGTCCGAGCCAGAAATTCTCGCGGATTGAACACGCTCCCCGGCGCCTCCGGTCAGCGGTATTGCGTCAATATCGATTATTAGCGGAACCGTTGCGGCAAGTTGGGGCACGCGCCTTAACGTCGCATCGTTCGAAACGACACATGGCAATTTATGCCGCTGGACGATATCGAGAATGCTTTGCGGGGGGCAGCCTGGGTCGAGAAGCACGAATGCCCCGCCGGCTTTCAGCACCGCGAGGAATGAAATGATGGCAGATACGGACCGGTCGAGGAATATGCCGACGAGAGCACCTTGCACCGCCCCGGCTGCGGCAAGCTGGCCGCGGAGCGCTTCGGCTCTTGTGTCGAGTTCCGCATAAGTTATCTGTTGCGTGGCACTGCGAATAGCGATGCAATTTGGCCTTTCCGTTGCCATTCTTAGAAAACACTGGGGCACGTTGTCGAATTCGTTGCCGCGCATCAAATCGTCCCAAAAATCATTGGCCAAAAAACAAAGAACGGGTGATTTTCTAATTTTTCGAATACTATACTAAAAAGAAAATATTTTACATTCCCATATGAGAAATATAGGAGAATCAATTATGATTTATGTGAAAAAAGAAATGTGATATATCATTCGTTAGCTAGCAAAATATAGCAAGGTTCAAAAGCTGTACCATTGTCGAATACGAAACCCCATGTCCTTACTCTGTATTGGCCGGATCACGCAATAATTTGCTGCTGAGCGGGCCAATCATAAATGTCAATTCCCGGCTATTAGAAAAACATCAAATTATATAATGCCATCAAACATAGAGATACTTTCGCCGCAACCGCAGCTAAGGTAAAATATATAAAGTTTTTCTCGTCAGCAATAGTTGTAGAAGAATGACTAAAGCCTTTAGCGAAGAACCGTTTTTAGAAGCTGACCCGGTCCTGTTCGCACAGGAGTTCGACCGGCATTGCTTCGCTTTCACCCACCGGTTGTCGAAGCATCCGCTGTTTAAGCCGGAACGGCTTCTCAGACTCACCCGGCAGCTTGCCCTGGATACGGGTGATGTGTACCTCGACTCTGGAAACATCCAGGTGGGTCAGCGTTGGGATCAGGCACCAGGCCGCGACATTCCAGTCGAAGAAGTCATGCAGCGGCTCGATACGGCTAAGGCGTGGATCGTCCTGCGGAGCGCGCAAAAAGATCCTGAATATGCGGAGCTGCTCGAAGCCTGCATGGACGAAATCGTCGCCATGTCCGGGAAAGACCTCGGAAACGTGATGAAGGAGCGCAATGCACTGGTCTTCATAAATTCTCCACACCGGGTAACCCCCTACCACATCGACCGTGAATGTAGTTGGCTTTATCAGATTCAAGGCTGCAAGACGATTAGCGTATTCGATCGGAACGACCGAGAGGTGCTGACTGAAGCCGAGATCGAACGGTTCTGGGCCGTGGATAACAACGCCGCGATATACAAACCTGAATACCAAAACCGCGCCACCGTTTTCGAACTCCAGCCCGGGCAAGGCGTCCACATACCGGTCGGCGCACCCCATTGGGTGCAGAATGGGCCTGAGGTGTCCGTGTCTCTCAACATCAACTTCCACTATCGCGACGCGATAGCGGCAAATATTTATCAGGCCAATTATTGGCTCCGTCGGATCGGGCTGACCCCAACCCCGCCGCACCAGTCACCGTTCCGCGATTCGATCAAGCGAAGCCTTTTTCAACCCGCTCGAAAAGCGTGGAAGGCATTGCGGCGCACCGCGCGAAATGCGTGATGAGCCGACCCCGACCAGAGGACGGCGAATCCGCCGCATGTTCCGGGGGAGTGCCTTGGCGCCGTACCCGAACCTTCGCAACGCGCGTCCATACAGCGATCCGGCGTCGGCAGCGGGCACTTGTCTTGGTCAAGAAACCGCCGCGATTTAGCGGTTAACGACGATCGTCCCTCGCTTGAGCCGTGCCGATCCTTTGTATAACCCAGCTTGAGACGCGCTTTTGCCATTGCCATGGCCCGGAACACACTAATAACAGGACGATCCAGCAGCGGCCTTTCGGCCTTAAGCATGTTCCCAAAAGGGAGCGGACTTTTTGGATAAGATATTGAGGAAAAACAAAGATGTAGAGACTATGAGCGATTCCTCTCGAAGCGATCATGGTCGAGAGCAAACTCTATCCCGGCAACAGCCCCTGTGAATCCTGTTCCGTGCAGCGAGCGTCACCATAGAAAAGCCGTGAGGCAGTTCTCAACCAGTGCCGCACGAATTAAAATCAAGGATTGCAATACTTCGTCCTCAATGTATCGGGCGAGGGGCAGATCCATACCGAATTAGACAGGACTTATCCGTGGCGCGGGCGATCGAATTTATGAACGCGAGGGGAGCACGGCACGTTTTCTTGCTGGCGCTTACCGGTCTTTGGCTCTTGGCGAGCGGGCCTGCCGCTCTTTGTCAAGGCGTCGTGAAATCCAAGCATGGAGATTGGGAACTGCGGTGCGAAACACCGCCTGGCGCAGCGAAAGAGCAATGCGCTCTTTTGCAAAGCGTCGCCGCGGAGGACAAGCCCAACATCAACCTTGTTGTCATCGTTCTGAAGACTGCCGATGGAAAAAATTACCTATTGCGGGTCATTGCCCCGCTTGGGGTGCTGCTTCCTTCCGGACTGGGGCTCAAGATCGACGATATCGATGTCGGACGGGCCGGTTTCGTACGTTGTCTTCCGACCGGATGCGTGGCCGAGGTCGTCATGGAAGAAAAACTGATCGGCCAAATGAAAAGCGGCCAAATGGCCACCTTCATCATTTTTCAAACACCCGAAGAAGGAACCGGCATACCGCTCACAATAGCTGGATTTAAGGAAGGCTTCGATGCTTTGCCGTGATTTTGGCCAGACGCTGATGGGGCGGCGGCGGTTGCGCCGCGCGCGAAAATCCATCCTGGGCGCGGCCACGGCTTTGGGGCTCGCCGGCTGCGGCGGCAACAGCCATGTCGGAAATTTCGACACGCCTAACGACACCGGTTTCTCCTCTCTCGCGCATCAACTGGGTTTCAAGAGCAACGACACTCCGGCAGCGCCTGGAACACAGGTCCGGCATATCTACTGCCCTGAAGTCCTTATTCTCGAAGGCACCGCGGCGAGCCAGGATTATGCCGGAACACCACCTTCGAGCGCCAATCTGCGGCATCAATATTCGCTCACCGATACCGCGCGAGAATGCACGCTTGATGGCGATAAACTCGCGATCAAAATTGGTGTCGCAGGCAGAGTCCTGCTCGGACCCGCCGGAAGCCCTGGCAGCTTTAGCGTGCCTGTGCGTATGGCCGTCCTCAACGAACATAACAACGAGCCCATTACAAGTAAGCTTTATCATGCCGCTGTGACGGTGCCCGCTGGCGGGACAGAAGCAGATTTCACGATCGTCTCCGAACCGCTCCATGTGCCATTCATCAAGGACCACGCCGAGGACGATTATTCGATCAAGGTCGGCATCGACGAGGGCACGGGCGCGGACAAGGACAAGGACAAGCCTGCAAACAAAGGTGCCAAACGTTAATATTGTCCGATTTCAGCGGATAATCGTACCAAAATGTTTCACGTGAAACATTTTGGTACGATTGGTGGTGAAAATCTTATAAAGCCTCATACAGCCAGCAGCCTTTCCAATTGTGCGAACGCACCGGAAACCGGTCTTTTTGGCGGGGGCGGGCGAAGTGCAAGTGCTGCGAAAATCCTGGTTTTGTCGACCTTGTGTGAAATCTGGATTTATTGACCTGTGTGAACGTACGCGCACCGCATTGACAAACAGGCCTCATGCGCTAAGTCTCAAACTGTCAGATCAGAAGACCACAGCGGAAGAGACCAGTTCACGCGTGATGCGGAGGGCTGGCGCCGAAGGCGCAACCGCCCCGGAAACGCTCAGGCCCACGGACCGCTTGGGGATGACACTCTGGAAAGCGATTTTCCATGGTCCATGGAAAATCCACCGAAGGAGGTAACTTCATTCGAGAAGTCTTATCGAATGAAGGAAATCTTTCAGGTTTCGGGACAGAGGGGGCAAAGTGCGACGGTTTTTGCCGTCGAGCACATGCCACTCCTTTGTGTGTCAGGGTATTCTGATGTCTGAGTCCCAAGCCACCGTTTCCAACGTCGTAATTGGCGATCTGGATCGCACACCTCTTTATGAATTGCATTGTAGTCTCGGCGCCCGCATAGTCAGCTTCGCCGGTTATGCTATGCCGGTGCAATATCCCTTAGGCATCATCAGCGAACATCTTCATACGCGGGCGCGGGCGGGTCTCTTCGACGTTTCGCACATGGGCCAGGCGATGCTTGCTGGACCTCATGCCGTGCGCCGCCTGGAGAGGCTTATACCGGGCGACATAGCGGCCCTTGCTCCAGGGCAGATGCGCTACACGCAATTGCTCGACGCCGATGGCCATATTCTCGATGATCTAATGGTAACGCGGCTCAATGATGAAGGCGGCTGCGAACGCTTGTTTCTGGTGGTGAATGCCGCCACAAAGGCAGAAGATTTCGCTCACCTTGCCGCCGAATTGCCGGATTGCAAATTGGCTGTTCTCCATGATCGCGGCTTGCTTGCCTTGCAAGGACCGAGAGCTGCGGAGGTTCTGCACCGGCACCTCTCGTCCGCTGCCGCTGGAAGCATTGCGGCGATGCCTTTCATGTCGGCCAAAAGCTTGGAATGGCAGGGCAATGCCCTAGCCATTTCGCGCTCCGGCTATACCGGCGAAGACGGTTTTGAGATATCGATTCCGGCGACCGCCGCGCTCACCTTCGCCCGGGCATTGCTCACGGACCCAGAGGTTCGCCCGATTGGCCTTGGCGCCCGCGATTCGCTGCGTCTAGAAGCAGGCCTTTGTCTTTATGGTCATGACATTGATCGCACGACGGGTCCGGTCGAAGCTGGGCTCTTGTGGTCGATTTCAAAACGCCGGCGCGAAGAAGGCGGTTTTTTTGGCTATGCCCAAGTGAAGCGGGCGATCGATCAAGGTCCCAAGCGCCGGCGTGTCGGTTTTTTGCTTGAGGGCAAGGCACCGGCGCGGGAAGGCTCAGACATTGTCTCGTGCGATGGCGAAATCATCGGCCGCCTCACATCGGGCGGCTTTGCGCCGAGCCTCGGCCGGCCGGTCGCGATGGGCTATGCCGGTGCCGCTTATTCCGTACTCGGAACCCAAGTTTCATTGATAGCACGCGGTAAGCCGCTCACGGCAAAGATCGTGCCAATGCCATTTGTGCCTCACCAATATTTTAGGGGTATTTGATGTCCACCACACGCTACACAAAGAGCCACGAATATATTCGTGCCGAAGGCGATACCGGTATCATCGGGATCACCGATTTTGCGCAAGCCCAATTGGGCGATGTTGTTTTTGTCGAACTTCCCTCAATCGGAAAGACATTGTCGAAGGGCAGTGAGGCCGCCACCGTCGAAAGTGTCAAGGCGGCGGCTGAGGTCAATGCGCCGGTGTCGGGCGAAGTTGTAGAGATCAACAGCGCGCTTGCTGATTCACCCGGGCTCGTCAACGAGGACCCCTCTGGCAAAGGCTGGTTTTTGAAAATCAAGCTGACTGATCCCGCCGAACTCGACAGTCTGATGGATGAAACTGCCTATCGCGAATTTGTGGAAGAATTGTCCTAAAGGATGGCCGCTGCCAGTCGACCCGGTCATCGTCTCTCGCAAGGCTTCACGCGACCTTAGAGGAAAGCAAAGATGCGTTATCTCCCTCTAAACGACGAGGACCGCGCCGATATGCTGGCCCGCGTCGGCGCCGCTGGAATCGATGCGCTTTTCGCCGACATACCGGAGGCCAAACGTCTCGCCCGCGATCTCGATCTGCCACATCGTAAGACCGAAATGGAGGTCGAACGCTTGCTCTCTGGGTTCGCGGCAAAAAATGTGGCGGCGGGCTCGGTACCTTTTTTTGTTGGAGCGGGGGCCTACAAACATCATATCCCCGCCACAGTCGATCATTTGATCCAGCGCTCCGAATTTCTTACAAGCTACACACCCTATCAGCCGGAAATTGCGCAAGGCACATTGCAAGCCATTTTCGAGTTTCAGACCCAGGTCGCGAATTTGACCGCCATGGAGGTCGCCAATGCATCGATTTATGATGGATCGACGGCAACGGTCGAGGCCGTGGCGATGGCGCACCGGATCACCAAACGCCGCAAGGCCATCCTATCGGGCGGCCTGCATCCGCATTATGCCGAGGCCGTGAGCACCTATGCGGGCATGGCCGGCGATGAGGCTTTGGTACTTCCACCCGATGTCTTCGCAACCGAGGATCTCGGCGCTCTTGTCAACGGTGAAACCTCCTGCGTCGTAATGCAAAGCCCGGATGTTTTCGGCAATCTCCGCGATCTTTCCGAATTAGCCGCGCACTGCAAGGCAAAGGGCGCGCTACTCATCGCGGTGTTCACTGAGGCTATCTCGCTCGGCCTCATCCATCCACCAGGAGCGATGGGCGCCGATATTGTGGCGGGCGAGGGCCAGTCGATTGGCAATCGCCTGAATTTCGGCGGTCCCTATGTTGGGCTCTTCGCCGCCAAGGCCAAATATCTGCGCCAGATGCCGGGGCGTCTCTGCGGCGAAACCGCGGATGCTTTGGGCCGCCGCGGCTTCGTCTTGACCCTTTCGACGCGCGAGCAGCATATCAGGCGCGACAAGGCAACCTCGAACATCTGCACCAATTCCGGTCTAGCGAGTCTTGCCTTCTCGATACATCTAACTCTGCTCGGCGACGCGGGCCTGCGGCGCCTTGCCCGGATCAATCACGCCAATGCGGTCGCTCTCGCCAGCCGGCTTGCGGCGGTTCCGGGCGTCGAGGTGCTGAACACAACATTTTTCAACGAATTCACGATCAAGATTGCGGGCGACGCGGCGGCTGCGGTCGAGCGCATGGCGGAAGCGGGCGTGCTCGGCGGCGTGCCCGTCTCGCGGCTTTTGCCGGACAAGGGATTGGACGATCTCATTCTCACTGCTTCGACGGAGGTCAACACGGAGGCCGATCGCGCGGCTTTTGTGGTAGCCTTGCAAGGAGTTTTGTCATGCTGATGCGGCACGGTCAGCCGATCGAGGTGGCTGGGCCGGCGGAGGAAACTCGAACCTTCACCGGCAATCGCGGCCTTGAAATCGAGGAAGGGCTCATCTTCGAAATTGGCCGCCCGGAGAATACCGGTGTCGATCTCGATGAGCCTGCTCCTTTTGAATACAGGCTAGGCACGCTCGAACGCCAACAACCGGCGGGCCTGCCGGGCTTGAGCGAGCCCGAGACCATGCGTCATTATGTGCGGCTTTCGCGGATGAATTATGCGATTGACGCCGGGATTTATCCGCTCGGCTCCTGCACGATGAAGCACAATCCGCGTCTCAACGAGGTAATCGCGCGGCTGCCTGGCTTTGCCGATATTCACCCCTTGCAGCCGCAAGCTTCGGTGCAAGGCGCGCTTGAGGTTATTGCCGAGCTTGGCCGCTGGCTGATGGTCATGACCGGGATGGACGCCGTCGCCATGTCACCGAGGGCAGGGGCGCATGGCGAGGCCTGCGGCATGATGGTGATCAAAGCCGCGATTGCGGCCAAGGGAGAGGCAGCAACCCGCAGAATAGTCCTCGTGCCGGAGTCGGCGCATGGCACCAATCCGGCCTCGGCGGCGACGGCTGGGTTTGAGGTGCGAGCGGTTCCAGCGCGTCCCGATGGCACACTCGACCCGGCCGAAATTCGACGCCAGCTCGGGCCAGACGTCGCCGCGATAATGCTGACAAATCCCAACACTTGCGGGCTGTTCGAGACGGATGTGGTTGAAATCGCCGCCATGGTCCATGAGGCCGGCGCCTATTTCTATTGCGACGGGGCGAATTTCAACGCGATCATGGGCAAGACGCGTCCGGGCGATCTCGGCGCCGATGCCATGCATATTAATCTCCACAAGACTTTTTCGACACCCCATGGCGGCGGCGGGCCAGGGGCGGGGCCGGTCGTCCTTTCATCCCGGCTGGCACCCTTCGCACCCGTGCCTTTTCTACGCCGGGAAGAAGGCGGCTTGCGCCTTGTCGAGCATCGCGGCGAAGCGCCTGGCGCCTTTGGCCGGATCGCCGCTTTTCACGGGCAAATGGGCATGTTCGTGCGTGCCTTTGCTTATATGGCGTCGCATGGCGCCGACGGCTTGCGGCAAGCCGCCGAAGATGCCGTGCTCAACGCGAACTATGTCCGGGCAAATCTCAAGGATCTCATGTCGGAGCCTTTCGGCGATCGGCCTTGCATGCATGAGGTTTTGTTCGACGAATCATGGCTCAAGGGCACCGGTTTGACAGCGCTCGATTTCGCCAAGGCCATGATCGACGAAGGCTTTCACCCAATGACGATTTATTTTCCCCTCGTGGCCCATGGGGCGATGCTGATCGAACCGACCGAATCGGAATCGAAAGCCTCGCTTGATCTTTTCATCGCGGCCGTGCGCGATCTCGCACTCGCCGTTCTGCGCGGCGAAACCGGGCGCTTTGATGGGGCACCCCATTATGCGCCGCGCCGCCGCCTTGACGAGACCCGTGCGGCGCGAAACCCGGTCCTGAAATGGACGAAACCAATCGTGTGAGAGACAGGCTGCGCTTCCTGGGATTTGCCAATACATAAGGACTTGCTTATATCTTTATTGCTTCGCGCGCTGGAGCCTGATATAGACCCCAAATTCACATTCAGGAGCGCCAAGATCCCATGACCCATACGACGCATGATTATGCCATTGCCAACATCGGCCTCGCCGCCTGGGGCCGCAAGGAAATTGCTATCGCGGAAACCGAGATGCCTGGTCTCATGGCGACCCGCGCTGAATATGGCGCGATTCAGCCGCTAAAGGGCGCGCGGATCGCGGGCTCGCTCCATATGACGATCCAAACGGCCGTTCTGATCGAGACCTTGAAGGCGCTCGGCTCCGATGTTCGCTGGGCCTCGTGCAATATTTATTCGACCCAGGATCATGCCGCCGCCGCGATCGCCGAGACCGGCACGCCGGTGTTTGCCATTAAGGGCGAAAGTCTGGTCGATTATTGGGATTACACACATAAAATTTTCGAATGGAGCGACGGCGGGACGCCGAACCTCATTCTGGACGACGGTGGCGATGCCACCATGCTCATTCACCTCGGCATGCGTGCCGAAGCGGGCGACACGGCTTTTCTCGACAAGCCCGGCAATGAGGAAGAAGAAGTTCTTTTCGCCGCGATCAAGAAGCGGCTTGCCTTCATTCCCGGCTGGTACGGAAAATGCGGCCATGTCATCAAAGGCGTGAGCGAGGAGACCACGACCGGTGTCCACCGGCTTTACTTGATGGAACGCGACGGCAAGCTTCTTTGGCCCGCGATCAACGTCAATGATTCCGTCACCAAGTCGAAGTTCGATAATCTTTACGGCTGCCGGGAATCGCTTGTCGACGGTATCCGGCGCGGCACCGATGTAATGATGGCGGGTAAGGTCGCGATGATCGCCGGTTTCGGCGATGTCGGAAAGGGCTCAGCTGCTTCATTGCGCAACGCCGGCTGCCGAGTGCTGGTTTCCGAAGTCGATCCAATCTGCGCCTTGCAGGCGGCGATGGAAGGCTATGAAGTCACTACCATGGACGATGCGGCGAAGCGTGCCGATATTTTTGTGACCTGCACCGGCAATGTCGACGTCATCACGGTTGATCACATGCGCGCAATGAAAGATCGCGCGATTGTCTGTAACATCGGTCACTTCGACTCTGAGATTCAGGTCGCGGGCTTGCGCAATTTCAAATGGCACAATGTCAAGCCGCAAGTCGACGAAATAGAGTTTCCCGATAGCAAACGCATCATTCTTTTGTCGGAGGGACGACTCGTCAACCTCGGCAATGCGACGGGACATCCCTCCTTCGTGATGTCGGCTTCGTTTACCAATCAGACCTTGGCGCAGATCGAACTTTGGACCAAGCAGGGCCAGTATGATCGAAAGGTCTATACTTTGCCAAAACATCTCGACGAAAAAGTCGCGGCCCTTCACCTTGACAAGATCGGAGTGAAGCTAACCCAGCTTACAATTGCCCAGGCGGAGTATCTCGGACTGCCGCAGGCCGGCCCCTTCAAGCCGGATCATTACCGCTATTGAAGCACAGTGGTGGAGACCATGAGCGATACGCTCATGGTCTCTATGTTCTCAAGCGCCCGCCCGCCGATAAGTTAGGGGGCAGCCGTATCTCACTTGAACGGCGTTCTGCCAAATGATCGCGGCCAATTTGCTCGTGCCCCGCAGCGTGTAGAGATCCAAACAACGCAGCTCGGTATGTGAGCAGCTCGGTATGTGAATTGTGCCCGGTAATGCGGGGCAAGATGCAAGCGGCATTATCCTCTAATCGCGATGAAATAAGCGGTATTTGAGCCGCGCAAATTGTTTTTCTGACGTCATCCACAAGTTCCTGAGGAACGGGGCTTTTGCGGTGGCGTTCGAGTGCTATTCTGTCAAAGATTCGAACATTACGTGCAGGCGTTGAGTTCTCTTGTCGCGTGGGACTACGGTTATCGGATGCGCGCGCGGTGTCGGGGGAGGTTGAACTTGGACGACAAAACTCCAGTTTCGCTCTGTTGTGACTTCGATGCGGCAGCGGATCATTCGGCGATCGAAGCCGTCGACCTCGTTGAAATTATTGGGCGGGTGAAATGGTTTGATGTTGTGAAAGGATATGGTTTCATCGTGCCGGACAATGGTGCCGCCGATGTGCTTTTGCATATCGCCACACTGCGCAAAGACGGGTTTAAAAATGCATATGAAGGAACCCGCGTCGTCTGCGAGGCTGTTCGGCGGGCGAAAGGATTGCAGGTTCTAAAAATTGTCTCGATGGATGGATCGAGCGCCGTGCATCCGTCAGAATGGCGGCCGCCGCGCACACGTGTCGAAGTGGCGCCAGCCGGCGGATTTCAAATCGCCATCGTCAAATGGTTCAACCGCTCACGTGGTTTTGGTTTTTTGACTCAAGGCGAAGGCACCCAAGATATTTTTGTCCATATGGAAACGCTACGCCGGTATGGAATTGCGGAATTGCGGCCGGGGGAAAGCCTGCTTGTGCGTTTCGGCGATGGCCCCAAGGGACTCATGGCGGCTGAAGTGCGGCTGCTTGACGCTGTCTTGCCCGCGCCGCATTGATGTGCTTCCCAGCGAATTCCGCCGTTTAGGGACGCCATCGCTGAAACTGAGGGCGCTTACCGATTACACGGAATTAGGTGGACTTAAAATTCAAACAGTTGGGGCAAGATCTTGATTTTATGGATTGTCCCGCGTTTGGAGTCTGCCAAGACTGCGCAGCGATTTGCATATTTCCTCGTACTTTGCGCCGCTTTGCTGCTTTCTGTAGGCGTAGCAGGATATGCAGAAAACACGCTGACGTCATCGCAAAACGGCCTCGAGAAGCTCGAGATCATCACCTCCCGTGGAACCCATGAATTTTCCGTGGAAGTCATGCGTAGCGGGCCGCAACGCGAACGCGGCCTCATGTTCCGCCGCTATCTTCCGCAAGACCGTGGCATGCTGTTCGACTTCGGGAGCGAGCGGCCCGTAATGATGTGGATGAAAAACACCTATTTGCCTCTCGACATGATTTTCATAGGACGCGCCGGCAACGTGGTGGGAATTGCCGAAAATGCCGAGCCTTTGTCCGAGAAAATCATTCCTTCGGGGGCGCCGGCCTTTGGCGTTCTCGAGGTCAATGCCGGGACGGCGGACCGGATCGGCTTGAAGATCGGAGATAGCGTCAGCCATCCTCTGTTCAGCAAATGATGGACGGGGGTCCGGTTGGGGCTAAAGTACGTCGCCTGGCGGATGCAGCCCGGCCGCGCCCTCGAAAGTCCTTCTTCTTGATTGGAGCGGCTCTTGTTCACGTCACGAGCGCGTGATAGCGAATGCGCGGCGAGAGGGCAGGCGGATCAGCTTCAAGCGGGGTATAGCGCAGTCTGGTAGCGCGGAAGTTTTGGGTACTTCAGGTCGCAGGTTCGAATCCTGCTGCCCCGACCAAAGTCAAGACGGCCCAGCTCTTAAGTCGTGTATGAACTCAGAAAACCGCCCCCAAATCCGCATATAATTTGCATAACCTCCGGTATTGAAACGAGAGCGATTACAATGATCACAGCAAGGATTTACCGCCCTTCCAGGACCGCAACACAATCCGGCACGGCCCGGGCTAGGCTTTGGGTTTTAGAATTCGAACCTGCGGTACCGCGCCAAATCGATCCGTTGATGGGCTGGACCAGCTCCAGCGATATGAAGAGCCAAGTGCGGTTGAAATTTGCCACGCAGGCGGAAGCCATCGCTTATGCCGAGAAAAACGGCTTTAGTTTCCGTATAGAAGAACCAAACCCAGTGTCGCGAAAAATCATAAGTTATTCTGATAACTTCAAATGGAGCCGTCGTGACCAATGGACTCATTAGTCCAGGTTCACTTCCGCATTTAACCTTAAGAAAGCGCTGTAATATTCTATTTTATTTGAGCTATTGTCATGAAAATTCGACTCGTGAACACAAGACGCGACCGACTCCGTAGCTCAGCTGGATAGAGCAGCCGCCTTCTAAGCGGCAGGTCGCAGGTTCGAGCCCTGCCGGGGTCGCCACAAGTAAACGATAAAAATCAATTGGCTGGCGGGGGACAGGATTCGAGGGGAGCGCTCACCAACCAGGTCCACCGGCGGGCTTCGCAGGGGCGCCGCTTGGAATTTCAATTGTCTGGTTATTGGAAGGCTGGCTCGTTAATGACCGCATTCGGCATCCATGCGGCGCGCAACGGCAAAGGATTTATCCCGGACGAATTCAATGACTGAGGCCTTCGACGAGCCAGGCCAGGCCCGTGGGAGGAGCACCCAAGCGCGATTGAGCGCAGCATTGACAGACGCGGCAAGGGCCGCGGCGCCGCCGCTGCTTTTCGGTCTGCGCTTATGGGCTTCCGTCTGTCTCGCGCTCTACGTCGCCTTCTGGCTTGAACTCGATAATGCGTTTTGGGCCGGCACGACAGCCGCGATCGTCTGTCAGCCACAGCTTGGTGCTTCGCTGCGCAAGGGCTGGTACCGCATGATCGGCACCTTGATCGGCGCCGTTGTGATCGTGGTTCTGACGGCATGGTTCCCGCAGGACCGCGCTTTGTTTCTGGTCGCGCTGGCGCTATGGGCTGCTGCATGCGCTCTCGTCGCAACGCTGCTGAGCAACTTTGCGGCCTATGCGGCGGCGCTGGCCGGCTACACGGCCGCGATCATCGCCGCCGACGAGCTCGGCGCGACGGGCGGCCCAAACGCAGATGCGGTCTTCTTGCTCGCGGTCTACCGCGCCAGCGAGATCTGCATCGGTATTATTTGCGCCGGCATCGTTCTCGCCGGGACCGATTTCGGCGGCACCCGACGCAGACTTGCCGCATTATTCGTAGCCCTGTCAGCCGAAACCACGGGCCGGTTTACCCGCATGTTGGCGCTGGCCGGGCCGGAAATGCCTGAGACGCTAGCCGTTCGGCGCGAGTTGGTGCGGCGGGTTATCTCTCTCGACCCGGTCATCGACGTGGCGAAAGGAGAATCCTCTCAACTCCGTTACCATTCGCCAGTGCTGCAGGGAGCCGTGGATGGATTATTCGCCGCTCTGGTTAGCTGGCGCACGGTTGCTGTTCTGCTCGCGCGGCTGCCGGGTGACGAGGCTCAGCAGCAGGCCAATGCCGTTCTTCAAAACTTTCCACAGGATTTGCGATCGGCGGAGCACGGCGTGCCGGCGGGCTGGTTGGCCGACCCCGTCCGCCCGCGCCAGGACTGCGTGTCGGCGGTGCAGACGCTGATCGCGATGCCGGCCAGCACGCCATCGCTACGGCTGCTCGCCGACCAAACAGCTCTGGTGCTGGCTGGCATTTCGGAAGCGCTCAACGGGCTGGCTCTTCTTGTCGCCGCTCCTGTTAGTCCAGTTTCTCGCGGCCGTGGCTTCCGGCTACGCGTGCCCGATTGGCTACCATCTCTGGTGAATGCAGGGCGTGCGTTCGTCGCGATCGGCATCGTTGAGCTCTTCTGGATCTTTACCGAATGGCCGAATGGCGCCTTCGCCATTACCTTCACCGCGATAGGTGTTCTTCTGTTTGCGCCGCGAGCCGACCAGGCCTATGCAATCGCCACAAGTTTCATGATTGGCAATGTACTCGGCGCTGTTTTTGCCGCGATCATCGCATTTGCGGTGCTGCCGGGGGTTGAGACCTTCGAGGGCTTCAGCCTCGCCATGGGTCTTTACCTGGTGCCCGCCGGCGCTCTCATGGCCCAGCCTTGGCAAACGGCGGTGTTTACCGCCATGGCGGTCAATTTCGTGCCGCTGCTCGCGCCCGCGAACCAAATGAGCTACGACACCGTACAATTTTATAATGGCGCGCTGGCGATTATCGCAGGCAGCGGCGCCGCGGCTGTTTCTTTTCGATTGTTGCCGCCGCTGTCACCGGCGTTTCGGACCCGCCGACTACTGGCGTTGATCTTGCGCGATCTGCGCCGCCTCGCAGCGGGTCCCATCGACCTTACTCCTGGCGATTGGGTAGACCGCATATACGGCCGGCTCGCTGCATTGCCGGATGCGGCCGAGCCGTTCCAGCGCTCGCAGTTTCTCACAGCCCTAGGCGTGGGTACAGAAATCATCCAGCTTCGCCGTCTTGCTTCCTCTCTTGGCCTGGGCTCGGATCTCGACACGGCGCTAGACGCCTTGGCGAGAGGAAACAGCGCGATCGCGGCCTCCCAACTTTCCCTGCTCGACGCCCGTCTCGCTGCTCGTCCCGACGCCGCCCTTGCTCTCCGGGCACGTGCGAGTATCCTTGCAATCTCAGAGGCGCTCATCGAGCATGCTTCTTACTTCGACGCAGGAGCGCCCGTGTGAGGTTCACCGAGATCGACGTATTTGGCGTCTATGTTGCGCCGATGTCGTTGATGATCGTCGCGGCCTGGCTCGTCACGATCGCCCTGCGACGGCTTGCGAGCCGCTTCGGCCTACTGCGTTATGTCTGGCATCCGGCTTTGTTCGTGTTTGCCGTTTATATGATCGTGCTTTCATCCATCACGCTTATCGTGGCACGTTAAGCTGGCCATGACCGAAACTCAAACCGAAGCGAAGAGCGGGAAGACGGCAAGTGAACGCGACGCCATCTTGGCCCCTGTACAGCCTGCTCAAGGCAAACAGAAGCCGCGTCTAAGGATTATTCCAGTTTTGCTCACTTTGTTTACGGTCGCCCTTGCCGTGCCACTCGGCTGGGCCATGTGGGACGCCTACATGGGAGCACCCTGGACACGCGACGGTACCGTGCGCGTCTATGTCGTTACGATGGCACCCGAAGTCGCCGGGCGAATCGTAGAGTTGCCGGTTGTCGACAATCAATTCGTGCACAAGGGCGACTTGTTGATGGTGATCGATCCGAGGGACTACAGAATAGCCGTCAGCCGTGCCGAGGCGGCGGTGAAGCAGGCCGGCGCCAATGAGCGGAACGCGGAGTTAGAGTCACAACGCCGCCAGAAGCTTAACCAGTTGGCGGTCACCGTGGAGGAGCAGCAAATCTATGCGACGAATGCGCTTGTTGCCCAAGCGCAATATCAGCAAGCCGTTGCCAACTTGGACCAGGCGCGAGTTAATCTTGAGCGGACTCAGGTGCGCTCTCCAGTCAACGGTTGGGTGACCAACCTACTGGCGCAACTCGGCGATTACGCCAATGTTGGGCAAAATATAATCTCCGTCGTCGACACCGATTCATTCTGGGTTGACGGCTATTTCGAGGAGACCCATCTCCGCTCGATCCACGAAGGCGATCCTGCGGAGATCAAGCTGATGGGCTACAGCCATATCGTTCGGGGCCATGTCGGCAGCATCGCCCGCGGCATCAATGTCCCCAACGCGCAAGCCAATCAGCAAGGGCTCGCTGCGGTCAACCCGATCTTCACCTGGGTGCGGCTTGCCCAGCGGGTTCCCGTGCGGATCCATCTCGACGTGGTACCCGACGGCGTAAGGTTGGTGCAAGGCATGACCGCCACAGTGCAGGTGCATCCCAAAAGCGTGTCACACCCGCCCAATCGGGAACACGGAGGCAGCGAGTAGAATATTTCGAGCGGCAAATAATTGGTGAACGGGCTATCCGTTCGAAACGGTTTCCAGGAGCGGCTCGAACGGCCCTTCCCACGATTCACCTGCTGGAATATCTGGCAAATCACAGCTGAAAAGCGCCGTGGCAATGCCCCGTGACCGTTTTCCAGCAACTGTTGCAAAAATATCCATCCTGATGATTTTAAATGAAATTTAAGTTTCCTGTGGCCTCTTTCGAGCATCCCAGGGAACGCTCCATGCCGTACTTTGGGCACATTTGGAGGCGGAACTGCGGCCAGGCTTTGCCATGGCTTTAAGCCTTCGGAAACCGGAGGCTATGAAATTGTTGGTTTGCCTGTCTTTTGAGAATCGGCAAAGGCCCGCTTCAAGGACCACGCCGCGAGCCATGGGGACGCGCATGCTGGCATATCGAAAATTGTGTGTTTCAGCGCGTTTCTTCTCGGTTTTTTCCCGATTTCTCCTCGGAACTAACCGGCCAGTTCGCGTTGCCGTTGTGGGTCTTGCAGGCGGCGCGGTCCTTAGCTTGGGTGGCTGCGCGCAGCCACCCGCGCAACGGCTCGCCTCCTCGAATTCGAAAGAATATTTCCCCTCTTCCATCTATGGGGCCGCGAGCCCGCGTGTCGTCGCCGATGGGGAACCGGTGCCGCGCGGCGGCGGGTCCTATCTGGTCGGCAAGCCCTATACAATCGCCGGGCAAACCTACTATCCAAGCGAAAAACACTATGCCGCGATCGGCCTTGCGTCTTGGTACGGCGATGCATTCCACGGCCGCCGCACCGCCAATGGCGAGGTTTACGACCGCGATTCGATTTCCGCCGCGCATCCGACAATGCCCCTGCCAAGCTACGCGCGGATCACCAATCTGCATAACAATTACTCGATGATCGTGCGTGTAAACGATCGCGGTCCGTTTGCCGCCAATCGCATCATGGATGTTTCCCGAAAGACCGCCGAGGCCCTGGATTTTCGTCAGAGCGGAACGACGCGTGTCAAGGTCGAATATATCGGAGCCGCGAGCCTTGCCGGGTCGGACGACCAAAAACTACTCGCAACTTTGCGTTTGGATGGACCGGCGTCGCTCGATGGCCAGACTGGCCGCAATCGTAGCCTGCTTGCCGAGAACGCATCGTACCCCATCGCCCGCACCGACACACAACCCATGGCTGTGGCCTCGCGCGATGCGCTAAGCGAATCCGATTCCGCTCCGGCCGGTCACACCGGCGGAGGCCGGATTCCTCTACCGCCAGCTCGGCCATTCGACCTCGGGACGATCCCGGGCGCCGGCGTGCCAATAGCATTGCGCTAGAACATGTCCCACATGAGTTGAGCGCCTATTTCAATTCTGACCTTCTGAAACTCTTTGAGTTTGATCGAGTCCTTTCCGATCATGGTGCGAGCGGTTCCCGATGATCGGCTAAGCAATAAGCTTGTTGACCGGGACGAAGGGCACCAAGCCATTGAACGCAGACGTGCCGCGGCGTAAGAATGTGCAACTGGGCACAAAATCTCTTGACCGGTGGAACCGGTCACGTTCAATCGTGCCTAGTACTACGTAGATTTTCCTGGATTCCCTTTCCGGCCGCGCAGAGCCGGAGTATGAAAGCTTTGCTCATTAGCAGGGCGCAATTTGGCGGAGCCAATGAAAACAACCAGCTTGATCGCCCGCGTTTTTTGTCGCCGCTCAACCTGTCCTGACGCATGGGTCATCTATCTGGCTCTCCTCCTTTTGAGACTAACGTGGGGCGTCACCGCAGCCGTCGCCCAGACGTTCCAGACCAGTGCTCCACATGCGATTTTGATCGATTCAGCCTCAGGCAGTGTGCTGTTTGAGAAGGATGCCGACGCTCTCGTGATTCCCGCATCCACGGCAAAAATCATGACTGCCGAAATAGTCTTCAACGAAATCGCCTTGGGTCATCTGAACCTCGACAATGAATTTTTGGTCAGCGAGACAGCCTGGCGCTATGGCGGCGCGCCGGCCCGGGGGTCCGCCATGTTCGCTGCTCCGAACAGCCAAGTCAGGATCGAGGATTTGATTCGGGGGCTCGTGATCGACTCAGGTAATGACGCGGCTATTGCGCTCGCCGAAGGAATCGCCGGATCGGAAGGAGCCTTTGCGACGCTCATGACGAAACGCGCGCGCGAGCTTGGATTGGAGCGTTCGACCTTTACCAATGCTTGGGGCAGGGGCGATCCCGATCAAAGAGTAACCCCCAGGGAAATGGTGGCTCTCGCCCATCACGTGATCCTCACCTACCCGGATCTTTATAAATATTTCGGCGAGAAAGAGTTTACCTGGAACAAGATCAAACAGACGAATCGCAATCCTCTGTTGACTATGGACTTTGGCGCGGACGGGTTGAAAACCGGCAACATAGATGAAAGCGGTTATGGCCTTGTTGGCTCCGCCGTCCAGAATGGACAGCGTCTTATCCTGGCGCTCTACGGTTCACCATCTGCCAAGGAGCGCGCCGAGGAAGCGCGCAAGATTTTCCTTTGGGGATTTCGTTCTTTTGACTCGAAAACCATTTTCCAAGCGGGCGAAACAGTCGGCAGCGCCAAGGTCTATGGCGGCAGCGCTTCAAGTGTGCCTCTGACCGCCAATGAGGAAATCAAAATTCTTGTTCCCCGGACCGCAACCGAGAAACTTACCGGGCGCATTGTCTACACGGGTCCCCTGATCGCGCCGCTCGAGGCGGGCAGTGAGGTTGCGCATCTCAAGATATTTCGGGGAACGGAGCAAATCCTTGACCTGCCCTTGAAGACCGCCGCGGCGGTTGAGCAAGGTACTCTCCCACGCCGGGCTATGGACGCCGGGATCGAATACGCGACAGAACTAGTTCGTAAATACGTCATGAAGCGATGAGCGAGGCGCGTGTCCAAATCCTCACTGGACGTCAGCGGGGAGCCTTCATTACACTCGAGGGGGGCGAAGGGTCTGGTAAATCAACTCAGATTGGCCATCTTCTGCGTACCCTTCGGGAGGCGGGAATAGAGGCGATTGGCACCCGCGAGCCCGGCGGTTCAAGTGGCGCAGAAATTTTGCGCAAAATTCTCCTCTCGGGGAGCGTGGCACACCTTGGCCCGGCCGCCGAGGCGATCCTTTTCTCTGCCGCCCGGATTGATCACATTGACAACACGATCAAGGCCGCCCTCGCAGCCGGAACTTTCGTCGTCTCCGACAGATTCGCGGATTCGACACGGGCGTATCAAGGCGCGCGCGGACAACTTGATCCGCGTTTCCTGCGGGCGCTGGAACGTATCACCTTGGACGGCGTGCGGCCCGACCTGACCTTGATTCTCGACCTTCCGGTCTCCGAAGGGCTCGCCCGCGCCGCGGCGAGGCGTGGTGACGGAGAAGCCCCCGATCGCTTTGAGCGCGAGGACTTGTCGTTTCACGAGAGTCTGCGCGCTACATTCCTGTCGATAGCGGTGGCGGAACCGGCACGCTGTGTTGTCATTGACGCGGGGGGCGCCGAGGAGGAAGTCGCACACACGATCTTCGAGACTGTATCAAGCAGGCTCATCGCTCCGGCGGTGGTAAAGCAGGCACGCCATGGCTAGAACAACGGGGACAAAAATTCAGGAAACAAGTCCTGAGTCCGACCGTTTTGAAGAGGCCCCTCACCCGCGAGAGAATCACGATTTCTTCGGTCACGACGAGGCGGAAAGGAATCTTCTTCTCTCCTACTTATCAGGACATTTGCCGCAGGCCTTCATCATTGGAGGACCGCCCGGCGTCGGCAAAGCCACACTCGCTTGGCGCCTAGCCCGGTTTCTTTTGGCGAATCCAGATCCGGCCACCATCATTGGCGCGGTGAAGGCAAATCTTTTTGTGCCCCAGGCTCACCCGGTTTCCCGTCAAATCACCGCGATGGCGCATCCAGATCTCATTCTCCTGCGACGCGAATGGAATGTGGACACAAAAAGACACGCGACACAAATCCAGATTGAAGACGTCCGGCGGGCTATACATATGTTCCAGCAGGCGGCGGGTCGGGGCGGCTACAGGATCTGCATCCTCGATTGCGCCGAGGACCTCAATCAGAACAGTGCGAATGCCTTGTTGAAGCTCATCGAGGAGCCGCCGTCGCGCTCGCTTTTCCTCATTGTCGCGCACCGGCCGGGACGAATGCTGGCAACGCTACGTTCACGTTGCCAAAAAATCCTTCTCAAGCCCCTCGCGGCGGCAGACATCCGCGCTATTGTGGGGACGCTAGGACTGCCATGGACCGGCACCGGCGAAATAAATCTCGAGGCCGCGATCGCACGCGCCCATGGCTCGATTCATAATGTGTTGCGGCTCCTCGACGCACAAGGAATCGCGCTTGACGCACATCTCGGCAGCATTTTGAACGATTTGCCTAACATCGATTGGAGCCAGGTCCATGCCTTGGCCGACCGGATCACGGGACGGAACAACAGCAGGGGATACGAGACCATGCTTGCCATGATCGAAGACTGGCTCGATGCGAGAGTCCAGCAAGGCGCGCGGAGCTTACAAGGCGCTGCCGCGCAGCGGCTTGCACCCTATGCGCTTGTATGGGAAAAGCTCGGCGTGGCGGCGCGCGAGACCGAAATCCTCAATCTCGATAGGCGGCCTCTAGTTCTGTCCCTTTTCGCCGATTTGGCGGCGGCGATGCAGGCTTCGTCTTCCTGACACGGAACGAAGCTTGGGCCGCGTTACCCGGGGGCTTTGCGCGAAGCTTTGAGATTGCACAACATGAGTTCCCGCTCCCCATTCTATATCACGACCGCGATACCCTATGCCAATGGCGCGCCTCATATCGGCCATGCCTATGAGCGTATCGCCACCGATGCGATCGCCCGCTTCAAGAGGCTTGATGGCGCTGATGTCTTGTTCGTGACTGGGATGGATGAGCACGGCCAGAAGATGCAGCGGACAGCGGCCCGCGATGGGCTGACACCGCAGCAACTCGCCGACCGTACGGCGGCGCAATTCGATGCGATGGGAACCGCGCTTTCTGCTGCAGCCGACGATGTCGTGCGCACCACGCAACCCCGCCACCATGCGGCCGCCAGCGCGCTCTGGGCCAGGATGGCGGCGGCGGGTGACATTTATCTTTCCAAATATCCGGGCTGGTATTCGGTCCGCGACGAAGCCTTTTTTGACGAGTCCGAGCTTACCGGGGGACCGGGCGGCAGCCGTCTCGCACCGACCGGCGCACCTGTCGAATGGGTCGAGGAGGAAAGCTATTATTTCCGGCTTTCGGCCTATCAGGACCGGCTCCTCAAGCTTTATCGCGACTGTCCGGATTTTGTGACGCCGGAAAAATACCGCAATGAAATCACCGCCTTCGTCGAACGCGGCTTGACCGATCTTTCGATCAGCCGTTCGACCTTCGACTGGGGCATTCCAGTACCCGGCGACACCCGGCACGTGATGTATGTTTGGGTCGATGCATTGACGAATTATCTCACTGGCACCGGTTTTCCAGATCCTGCAGCGCCACGAGCAAAATTTTGGCCCGCCAGCGCGCATGTGATCGGCAAGGATATTACAAGATTTCATGCGATCTATTGGCCGGCGTTCCTGATGTCGGCGGGCGTTGCGTTACCTCGCCAAATCATCGTCCATGGGTTTTTGTTCAGCCGAGGCGAGAAAATGTCGAAGTCGGTCGGCAATGTCGTCGATCCGCTTGCGCTCACCAAACAGTACGGCGCCGATCAGTTGCGCTATTTTCTGTTGCGCGAAGTGCCTTTTGGCCAGGATGGCAGCTATTCGCACGAAGCGATCGTTAATCGGATCAATGCCGATCTTGCCAATGATCTTGGCAATCTCGCGCAGCGCTCCTTGTCGATGCTGGCCAAGAATTGTGCAGGAGTCTTACCGGCGCCGGCCGCGTTTAGCGATGCGGATCAGGCTCTCCTCACGCAGGCCGCAGTGCTGCCAGCAAAATCCCGTGCCGCAATGCAGGACTATGCCCTGCACATCATGTTGACCGAGATTTGGAGAGTGGTGAGCGAAGCGAACCGCTATTTCGCCAGTGAGGAACCTTGGGTCAAACGCAAGAGCGATCCAGCACGAATGCAAACCATTCTCTATGTGACCGCCGAAGTTTTACGTATCATCGCGATCATGGCGCAACCGTTCATGCCAGCATCGATGGAAAAGCTACTCGACCTTTTGAGCGTGCCGGCAAACGAGCGAACATTCGTCCATGCCGAGACCCCGCAAGGACTTGCGGCGGGATCGTCTTTGCCGGCCCCGATTCCGATTTTTCCACGTTACATCGATGCGGAGGAAGATGATCACTAAAGAGGTCCCGCGTGCTCATTGACAGTCATTGCCACCTCGATTTCCCAGATTTCGCCGCCGAGCGAGATGCCGTGGTCGAACGCGCCCGCGCCGCCGGGATTAGGCGGATGATCACCATTTCGACCCGAACGGATGCTTTTGACTCGATCAGCCGTCTCACTGAGACTTATGAAGACGTCTTTTGCACGGTTGGGACGCATCCCCATCACGCGCATGAAGAAACCGAAGTATCCCTGGATCGTCTCGTAGCCTTGGCGCGTCACCCGAAATGCGTCGGTATTGGCGAAGCCGGGCTCGATTATCATTATGACAAGACGCCGCGTGACATTGGCGCACGGGTTTTCCGCACCCATATTGTGGCCGCCAGGAAGACCGGTCTCCCAATCGTCATTCACGCCCGCGACGCGGACGAAGATATCGCTGCGATCCTGCAAGATGAAATGGGGAAGGGCGCCTTTAAGGGTCTTCTCCATTGCTTCACCGCATCGGCCCTTCTGGCCGAGACCGCGCTTTCGCTTGGGCTCTATATTTCCTTTTCTGGTGTCTTGACGTTCAAGAATTCGCAGAATTTGCGGGAAATCGCTCGTGCTGTGCCGATGGATCGCGTCCTGGTCGAGACCGACGCGCCTTTTTTGGCTCCCGTTCCCAATCGCGGCAAGCGCAACGAGCCAGCCTTCGTCGTGGCCACCGCGAAAACTTTGGCCGAGGTGAAGGGTGTTTCGAGCCAAACCATCGCCATCGAGACGAGCGCCAATACCCTGCGCCTGTTCAGTAAAATGCCGCCTCCTCCCTCCCTGGACGCGGATCTCGCGTGAGCCTGGCCATCACCATTCTCGGCTGCGGGTCCTCCGGAGGGGTTCCGCGGATCGGCCAAGGTTGGGGCGCCTGCGATCCGAACAATCCCAAAAACCGCCGCCGGCGCTGCTCACTGCTCGTCGAGCGTACCGGCGACAGAGGAGCCAAGACTCAAATCCTCGTCGACATGTCGCCGGATCTCCGCGAACAATTGCTCGAGGTTGGGATCGAAAGACTCGACGCCATACTGCTAACCCACGCCCACGCGGACCATATTCATGGAATCGACGACATCCGTCCCTTGGTCATGCTGACGCGGTGCAAAATCGATCTTTACATGGATTCCGACACCGCAGCCGTCGTGCGAGAGAAATTCGGTTATATTTTTGAAACGCCGCCTGGCAGCCGATATCCACCCTTACTAAATGAACGTCGCATCGTAGCTGGTCAATCTTTCTCGTTAAATGGACCTGGCGGAGCTCTGGATCCCGTTCCAATTCAGCTTGAACATGGTGAAATCGGCGCACTTGGCTTTCGTTTCGGCAACGTTGCCTATACGCCCGATCTCAACGCGATCCCCAAGGAAAGTCTCGCCTTTCTGGAAGGCCTGGATCTCTGGATTGTCGACGCCTTGCGTTACAGACCGCATCCCAGCCATTTTTGCTTGACCGAGACTTTGGACTGGATTGCTCAATTGCATCCAAGACGCGCCGTTCTAACGAACCTCCACACCGATCTTGATTTTGATCGCCTAAGGAGTGAATTACCTGCGAATATCGAACCCGCTTTTGATGGCTTAAAGCTCCTGGCTTAAGGTTTTTGTTTAACAAGATAATTATGCGATAAGCCAATGAATTATCATTAGAGTTTTGAGTTTCATGTCGGTCTGCCAGTCCATGTGACATGTTAGGTTCCATAATATAGATTATGCGCATTTGATGGGTGGCGGAGTGCTCTAGCAAATCTGGCGTGCCAAACTGCGCCGATTGGAGTAGCCAAGATGCGAAACAATTGATATGTTTGTCCATCACGGGATTTTCGGCATTTTGACTATTGACCATGGGCGTGTTGTTGGGCTGGCTCCTTCCGGGCGCTGGCCCTTTGGCTTGCGCACAGCTACAGTGCGCGCAGTTTTGACCTATGGTCGGTTTCAAGATTGGCGGGGTGACTGCCAGGTCCTCTTTGCTGCGATAAGCCCGTGTGGGCCAAGGGATGGCGTGGAAAACTTAAGTCATGGCAAAAGTTGAAACGCTAAAGGTTTGAGACGAGCAGGCATATCATGAGCAAAGGTAGAGATTTCCGGGGACCTAAGAAGCGCGGTTTCGACGATGATGGGCCATCGCCCTATGATTCGCCGCGGAGCCGGACCCCGCGATCAAGTTTCGGGGCTGGAAGCAGCGGGAGCCAGGAAATAGCGGCTCCAAGCGGACCAAGCATTGACGCGGTCGTCAAATGGTTCAAGGGCGATAAAGGGTTCGGCTTCGTCGAGTTAGGCAATGGATCCGGCGATGCATTCCTACATATCGGCGCCCTCCAAGCCGCCGGATATGAATCGGTGCCGCCTGGCGCGAAGTTAAAGGTTAATGTCAGCAACGGCGCAAAAGGTGCCCAGGTCACGCGGGTACTTGAGGTTGACACTGCTGGTGCGGCCGAACGGGCTCCTCCGTCGCGTGGATTTGGCGATTCACCGCGCCCGCAGCGCCGCGCCCCTGATCCTTCCACGGCGATTTCTATTACCGGGGTCGTAAAATGGTTCGATGACCACAAGGGCTTTGGTTTCGTTCAATCCAATGATGGCGGTAAGGATGTTTTTGTCCACATTTCAATCCTCGGCCCAGCAGGTATTCAGAGTCTTTCCGAGGGCCAGCCGGTGACGATGCAAGTTGTCGACACGCCAAAAGGCAGGGAGGCCTTGTCGATTTCACTCGAATGAGCGGATGCTGTTCATAAAGGCTTGCTGAGGGTCGAAGTTCTGATCGTTGAAATTAGAGGGATTTGGCGATTTTCTGTTTCCTTCTCGCTCACGGGTCGTGCTGATGCAGCCGTCCCGTGAGGCCAGTCGGCTTGTTGAGATCATGGCGGCCCTGCGCAGTCCGGGGACCGGTTGCGCATGGGACCTCGAACAAACATTCGAAACCATAGTCCCGTATGCGATCGAGGAGTCCTATGAGATAGCCGACGCGGTTGCGCGCGGTGGCATGAAGAATTTTAAGGAAGAACTGGGGGATCTCCTTCTCCAAGTTGTTTTTCAAGCCCGCATCGCCGAGGAGCATGGGTTCTTCGATTTTGGCGGTGTGGTCGAGGCGATAACGCAAAAGATGATCCGGCGCCATCCGCATGTCTTCGGCGCCGTGCGTGACCTCACACCGGATGAGATCAAAGCCCTTTGGGAGAGGATCAAACGGGAAGAAAAATCATCGAAAAGCAATGATGAACGAGCCTCGGTGGAAAGCCTCCTCGCTGATATTCCGCTCGCCCTGCCAGGCTTGACCCGCGCTGTCAAATTACAGGCGAAGGCCTCAACTGCGGGTTTCGATTGGAATGATGCGCGCCTGGTCATCGAAAAAATTCGCGAGGAGACCGATGAAATCGAAGCCGCTCTCGAGACCGGGGAATTCGCCGCCATCGAGGAGGAAATCGGCGATCTCCTGTTCAGCACCGCAAATTTCGCCCGCCATGTAAAAGCCGATCCGGAGGCGGCTATCCGCCAGGCCAACGCTAAGTTCGAAAGGCGTTTCCGCTTCATCGAGGAGGCGTTGGCGCGCAATGGCATGGCGCCCGGCACTGTGGCATTGGAAGAGATGGAAGCGCTTTGGAATACCGCCAAGTGTCAGGAGAAAAATCAAACCGACCGGTAAAGTCCCAGAGCGGGAAAATTAGATCTGGATGTGGACGGGCAATCGGTTTCCGCTTCTCCTCATTCTTCTTTAGCGTGGCAGGTGGGGCCGTGTTCCGCAACACCGTGAGCTATTTACGTACATCGTGTAGCGGAGGCGCGGAACTTCCGGCGCAGCGGCTCCGCGCGTTCCGGCATTACCCGCACCCGCATATGAACGATGCCGTCAGACTCCGTATTTTTGCGCATAACCTCGGCATTTTCATGCAACCAACTGAGTCCGGCGCCATTGGCCGGATCAAGTGTAACATCGAAGAGAATCCGGCCGTTCGCCAGCCGCGCTTCTACTGCCGCACGGAGTTCTTCAAGGCCCTGCCCCGTCAATGCCGAAACGATCATCTGTTTGTCATACGAGGAGGGTGGGATACTGGTCCGCGCTGCCGCGAGGCTCGCGTCGTCCAAAAGATCACTCTTGTTCCAGACCTCCATGAGGCGGCGATCATTGGCAGGATCGATTCCAAGATCGGTCAGTATGGCTTCGACGTCACCTCGCTGCGCTTCGGCGTCTTCATGCGCCATATCGCGAATATGCAAAATGAGGTCGGCTTCAATGACTTCCTCGAGCGTCGCACGGAAGGCCTTGATTAGCATCGTCGGCAAGTCGGAGATAAAGCCAACGGTATCGGACAGAATGATTTGACCGCCATGAGGAAGTGCGACCCGCCGCAAAGTTGGATCGAGGGTCGCGAAAAGCATGTCTTCGGCGACCACCGTGGCCGCTGTCAACCTATTGAATAGAGTGGATTTTCCCGCGTTCGTATAGCCGACAAGCGCGACCACTGGATAAGGAACCGCGCGGCGGCTCTTTCGATGCAGGCCACGGGTCCGCTTGACCCCTTCAAGGTCACGTTCGATTCGGTTCATCCGTTCCTCGATAAGGCGTTTGTCGGCCTCTATCTGGGTTTCGCCAGGGCCGCCGAGGAATCCAAAACCGCCGCGTTGACGTTCAAGATGGGTCCAGGACCGAACCAGGCGTGATTTTTGATAGGCGAGATGGGCGAACTCGACCTGCAGCGCTCCTTCCCGCGTGCGCGCCCGGCGGCCAAAAATCTCGAGGATTAAACCGGTGCGATCTATAACCTTGGTTGCAAACGTTTTTTCAAGGTTGCGCTGCTGCACCGGCGATAAAACGCAGTCCATGAAGACGAGGTCGATATCTTCCTCGCTAACCAGGGCGGCCAGCTCGGAAACTTTGCCTTTGCCCAGGAAAGCCGCCGGACGAATTTGCGTGATCTGAACCATATGTTCCGCGACAACCTCAAGACCAATCGCTTGGGCAAGCCCGATGGCCTCAAACAGACGAGCCTCGTGCGAGCGCCCACGCGCTGCTTGGAAGGCCATTCCTGAGACCGCTTTCTGTCGTGCGCGAGGATCGAAATAAGGGCCGACCACCAGGACCCGTGTGCGTGCCTCGATTCTCTGTCGCGAGCCGCCATTCGAGTGGGCTTTCAGTATTGGGTTTATTCCGTTTGCAAGGGCGCCGATGCCGGCCTCCAGATGTTGTGATCAAAATCTTCCGAGTGCTTATCAAGGATACCCTTGTGAAATCAATCGCTCAAGCACCGGTTCCAGGCCTCGTGAAAGAAATCCTATGGTCCGCTGTGGCCGGCATCGTCACCCGGCTCGAACATCTGAATTGGCTGCCCAGGCATGATCGTCGATATCGCGTGCTTATAGACAAGCTGGGAATGCCCGTCGCGGCGCAGCAAAACACAGAAATTGTCGAACCAGGTGACGACACCTTGCAGTTTTACGCCGTTGACCAGGAAGATTGTAAGAGGAACTTTGTTTTTACGGACAAAATTGAGAAAAGTGTCCTGGAGATTTTGCGGCCGCTCTGATCCCATTTTTCAGAATCCTGTTATGTTCTTGGCGCCGTGCCCGGCGCATATTGCTCATTGAATAAAACAATTGGTTCCGTTTGGCTGGGGTTGCCTCATGTAGCGCTCACCAACTCACTTACAACCTTATATAAGGAGCGCATGTCGCAAGTACTCTATCTACTTCTTTTTTGCTCTTTATGGATTTTTATAGCTTGGAAACGAGTCCGCTAGAAACACCGCCTTGTAAAAAATGACATAAACATGACAATTCAAAAGCCCAGGTCCAGCCGCAGCTGGCACCCGATCATATGAGACCAATATACAACGCTGCAAGTGCCTCTTTGGGCATTGTCATCAAGATTTAAAATTAACTTGAAACAGCCTTCACGAAGTTATGAAGAGCGCGCGGCTGTATCATGAAAAATGGCGCGTAATTTCGTTGCCACCGGTCCCGGAACTCCCGAGCCGATAGGCTGCCCATCGATTCGCACAACCGGCATAATGAGAGTCGTCGCTCCGGTGATGAAGGCCTCCCGCGCGGCGGATGCCTCTTTCAGGCTGAATTTTCTTTCCTCTAGTGTCAGGCCTTCCGCGGTGATGATTTCGATCAGCGTGGTCCTTGTGATGCCGCGCAGGATGGAATGATCGATTTGACGCGTGACGACAACCCCAGCTTCGCTGACGATCCACGCATTCGACGCCGCCCCTTCCGTAACCATGCCCTCTGAATCGAGAAGCCACGCTTCATAGGCGCCTTGCTCGCGGGCGAGTTGGCGCGCGAGAACGTTGGGCAATAAAGCAATCGACTTGATATCAACCCGTTTCCAGCGCAAGTCGGGGGTAGCGACGACGTTTATCCCCTTGCGCGCAATGATCTGGCTCTTTTCCGGATCGACCTGGCGCGCCGTCACGACCAGACTGGGACGTATGGACTTTTGCGGAAAGATATGGTCGCGCGGTGCCACGCCACGTGTCACCTGCACATAGATGAAGCCATTCTTGATCCTGTTCCTGGCCATGACTTCGCGGACCACCACGGCCAGAGTCCCAGGCCGCAGAGGTGCGACGATTTGTAGTTCAGCAAGCGAATAGGCGAGCCGCTCAAAATGGCGTTTCTCGTCAATGAGAGCGCCGCAAAACACTTCGCACACTTCATAGACGCCGTCGGCGAATTGGTAGCCACGATCCTCGATATGAACCTTGGCGTCGCCGTGCAACATGTATCTGCCATTGACATAAGCAATTCTGCTCAAGCGGTCGCTCGCGATTTGAGGAAAAAAGCCATGCTTCATACGGTGCCGGGAACGATGTCGCCGTGAAGCGTAAGGAAGTTTGGCCTGGTCACTTTATGAGAACGTCATGGATATATGGCAGCGTCATGCCGGTTGCGCTGGTGCTCGTCAAGCTGCTTTCTTACGCCCTGCCCTGTGCAATCCGTCGTCCCACTCTACTTTCCGCGCCGTCGTAGACGGCGCGGGCTTTTTTCAGATGGAAACTGCTGGGGAGCTACGTGAAGCACTTTATGAAATTTGGTGGTTCACGCCCGGTATTTTTCTGGTTATGGTGGCCCCAAATTAAGGTTCGGGCTTTCTGAGAGTTTGGCAAAAAGAACCTTGGGAGGGTAGAATGCAAACCTCGGGCGCGAACCTGATAGCAAGTTTCGCGGCGGCGGCTCTTTTGGCTGCGGTCGTTGTGTTGGCGGTAGCATTCAGTTCCCCCGATCATCCCCCGCCATTGGGTTCCGTCGCCCAGGCGCCCATCGCCCAGGCGCCCATCACTCAAGTGCCCATTGCCCAAGTGCCCATTGCCCAGACGGCTGTTCCATCTGGAAAACCAACGCCTCTGAAACCCGCCCTGCCCCTTGGCATTTCATCGCCGCTCTATGCCCTGGCCGTGAAACAGGGCCAGGAGCCGACGGCACAACTAGCCGCTCTCGGCGATAAATTGTTCGACGACAAGCGGCTTTCGGTCGACGATACGGTCGCCTGCAAGACCTGTCATGATCCCGCGAAAGGATTTTCCGATCATCGGGGCAACAGCGCAACATCCGCGGGCGTCCAAGACAAGCACGGCCAGCGCAATGCGCCAACTGTCTTGAATGCGATGTTTCAAGCATCGCAGTTCTGGGATGGCCGTTCGCCAACACTAGAGGAACAGGCAAAGCTTCCGATTCTAAATCCGGTCGAAATGGGCCAAAAGTCCCCTGAGGATGTCGTCGCCAAGGTCGTCCAGTTACCGGAATATTCGGACGCGTTCAAATCGCTTTTGGGGCGCGATCCGACGTATGACGATATTGCCGCCGCCATCGCTGCTTTCGAACGGACGCAATATTCCGGAAACGCGCCATTTGATCGCTTCCTGGCGGGTGACCCTCAGGCCATCAGCGAGCAAGCCCAGCGCGGCTGGGCTTTGTTCCAAGGTAAGGGGCGCTGCAGTGCCTGCCACGCGTTCAACGTGGTCTCGCCGCTTTTCTCTGACCAGAAATTCCACAATATTGGGATTGCCGCGCATGTACAGAATTTTTCCGAGCTGGCCCGCAAGGCGCTTGGCATCCTGAAAAGTGGTGATACGAAACAGATCGACGAGCTCGCCTTGCAGACGTCTTATTCCGAACTCGGCCGTTTCCTGGTGACCAAAAACCCCGCCGATATTGGCGCTTTCAAGAGCGAGACTCTCCGCAACATCGGAGTGACCGCCCCCTATATGCATGATGGTTCTCTCGCGACTCTCTTTGATGTGATTGACCATTACAACAAGGGCGGTGTTCCCAATCCCTTCCTCGACGGCGGGATGCAACGCCTGGCGCTGAGCGAAGCTGAAATCGAGGATCTCGTTGCTTTCCTCTTCTCGCTCACCGACGACCGCTTCGCCGAATTCAATAAGGAGGAGATAGCCAGGCAAACGGCACTCAAGACCAACCGGCCGCAGCGTGAAACCGAAATCGCCGAAGGCCGGAAAGGGGACTTGGGAGATATCGGGACCAGCCCGGATCTGCGCAATCCGGCGTCTCTCGGTGCCTATTAAAGCATGATCTTCGAATCCGGGATTTTCCCAAGTGGCCGCACGGTAAAACGATAAAATCGACGGCGAAACCGTTTCACGTGAAACGTTTCTGCCAGGGGAGCAAAGCCATGGCGCACAAAAGCATCGAGACCAAGCATTATGAGGAACGCGCCTCATTCTTCGAAGACCTTACAAGGATGGGTCAGCTTTCAAGACGCGGCTTTCTGCATATTGCCGGAGTTTCGGCCGGGATCGCCGCCGCGAAGGGACTGATCGTCCCGCAAAGTTTCCAGCTCATCGAGATCGCGCAGGCGGCGGAGACCGCAACGCCGGCATTCACCATCGCTTATGTCTCCGATACGCATCTTTACACGCGCAACGTAAACGACCGCTTTATACGGTCCGCCGTGAAGGCGGTGGAAGACGTCAATGCGCTCGACCCGCAGCCCGACTTTGTGCTCTTCGGCGGCGATCTGGCGCAGCTCGGGCGCCGGGAAGAACTCGATACGGGCGCTCAAATTCTAAAGGATCTCAAAGCTCCCCTAAAGATGATGGTCGGCGAGCACGACTGGTTCCTCGACATGGGCGAACATTGGCGGTCATTGTTCGGCCCCCCTCAATATTCCTTCGATCATAAGGGCGTGCATTTCGTGACCTTGATGAGTGTACAGGAAAAGGATTTTTGGACAGCGCGCGGCATGACTCCGGAAGAGCGAATGCACACGGTCGCCGGGCTCGACAACGGCATCCAATCGCGCTTCGAAGTTGGGCCGGAGGGGCGCCAGTGGCTACAAAACGATCTTGCGGGGGTCGACAAAAAGACCCCCATCGTGATCTTCTCCCACTCGCCTCTCTACAAATATTATCGCAATTGGAACTTCTGGACCGATGATGCCGACGAAGTTCAGGCGATCCTTTCCAAATTCGATACGGTTTCCGTCATTCACGGCCACACCCATCAGCTCCTCCTGAACCACATCGGTAATATCAACTTCTATGGGCTGCTCTCGACCGCCTGGCCTTGGCCCTATGCCCCCGAAGGACTGCCGAAGCTCACCGTTCAGATGAATCGCGCCGATCCCTTCAATGCTTTCGACGGCTGCGGCGACGGTCAGCTCAACGTGTTGGCCTCAGGCATGATCGATAAGGTCTATAATCTTTGGAACCGCAATCCCGTCACCGTTCGGGCCAATTATCTTTCGTCGAGCGGTGCCAAGGACCGGCCGGCCGCAACGACGCTTTCAAGCTATTGAGGGAGACGATCATCATGCGCCTTTCCCACAGTCTCGCGCTTGCTCTCTCGCTTGCTGCGGGACCAGCCTTGGCCGGGAACGATTCACCGCGCCATCAGCTGCCACCTTCCCCGGACGGTAATCTGGTTGTTGGACTCTGCGACGGCGAAACGTCGATCGAGGTCAAAGGCATTAAGCCCGGTGATCAATTGACGCATGAGCAAGGACAGCAAATCGCCGACACACTTATGAAGGAATGGCGGAGCAAACATCCCGATACCGAATGGGTTGTTGCGGCAGCCGACTCCCCGGCCCAGCAGACTGGCGCAGCCGTTCCCGCCGGGAATCAGTTCCAAACCTACGGCGCTTTTACCGAGCGCGATCAGCAGATCTGGAAAGACTCAACTGATCGCCTGGTGGCCGAAGGGAAGCGCATTTTTCATGATGATAAGGCGCTTGGCGGTACCAACGCCGTCTCTTGCGACATGTGCCATCCCGATGGTTCCAATACGCATCCGGAAACCTATCCCAAGTTCCAGGTGCAGTTAGGGCGCGTTGCCCTGCTTCGCGACATGATAAACTGGTGCATCGAGAATCCTGTCCGGGGAAAGCCTTTTGCGGATGATGACCCTCGGCTTAAAGCTCTTGAGGCTTATATCCTCGCGCAACGTAAGGGCGTAGCCCTCGACTACGGCAAGCACTGAGTTTCTGTGGGGGTGATCTGAAGCCATCAGTTTGTAGGTAGGCTATATCGGTGTCCGCTCGGCCATCTGCGTGACGGGCTGCCAGCTCATCAAGAATTGGTGCTTAAGCGCCGTCAGTTGCCCAGGCAAAGATCAGCGGGTCGCGGAGAGCAAGCCGTGGCGCCCTCGTGAATCTCCATTTTTTCGGAATGCAGACGAAGTTACGACAGCCGCACCATCGTGTGCGCGCCATGCCATTGGTAGAATTTCACCCGCCGAGGCCGATTGCGGAGCGGATCCGGAACCGTTCCGCTATCGCGACGATCAAGAGGGGCCCTGCTATCCCGGCCAATATCGCCGCGGGTAAGATGACAATGATTTCGGATATGCCGAATAGTTTTGCAAGAACGATCCGTGTGCCTGCCACGAATAATACATGAAGACAAAATATTGGAAGTGTATTTTTACCAATGTAAAGCAACGGATTAATTTTTTCTATGTATTTAAGGCCAGAGAGCGAGAATATAAATAGTGATCCCGTGATTGACGCCGGGAGAAGACTGCCGCGTACAGCGCCTATTAATGGCTCATTTATGCGCAATGATGCGGTAGCAAAGACGTACCAGAGGAAGCCAAAAACACCGATCCAAATGAGCGGAAATCGGCAACGGGAAGGCCAATCGATAGAGTCGTCTGAAAAGAGAACGCCTAAAGCATAAAATATAGCAAAGTCGCTCAATCCCACCAAATCTGCCGGCAAAGGAAACAATTCCACGCAGCCGCGTAATGTAATGCAAATTAGTAGAAACCAATATGCATTGGTATATTTCTTCGAAATAAGATACATTATATGGATAAAAAAAAGCGTTTTCAGAAACCAGAATTGAGAAGGGCTGCCAATTAGCAATTTTCGAAATTCGAATGGATCAAATGGCAGCGGGCTATTTAGCGCATTTGAAAATATATTCATAATTAACAGCTGAATTGCTCCATATAAAAAATAAGGATATGCAATACTTTTTATAATATTATAAAAAAATCTTTGTGCATTTTTATTTACGCTAGGCCACGCAAGCATTCCAGACAAAACAAAAAAAGCAGGCATATGAAACGTATAGATAAAATAATATATATTGTATAATATACCTACCGAGGCCGTTAGGCCCGCGCTCCAAACGCCGTTGATCGCATGGCCAATAACAACAAGTATAATACATATACCACGAGCTGCGTCTATCCATGGTATTCGTTTTGATGACGGGAGATTTTTATATGTTTGGTTTGCAGCAGGAGCCGTGGTTAATACGTTGGCAATTTGGGACGGTTCGCTCATTATTTTGGCTACGCCTCAATATTGTTTGATGACAATAACTGATCAGATAGGCTACGCTGCCTCGCAGTGCGGGTCAAGATGGACTGCTATTGCCTGACAGCGACTGTCGTATCGTTTAAGAATATCATACTACAGTCAGAAACGGCCGATGCATGCCGAGCTAATGGAAAGCTGTTCCACGTTGAACGCATTGTAAAACAGTCTTATGAATGGAAATAAAGTGCTGCGCCGTTTGGCTGATCTGAAACCTTGTGTTTCCGGTTCGTGTCGCTAAAGCGGTTCTGTTGCATCACGCTGTCAGCTCAGGCTCACGTTATGGCGCGACATTGCGCCGCGTTATTGAAGATGTTGGGTCTCGTATGGTTGCAGTTGGCCGCAACCGAAAGCCCAGAGTCCGATGCCACGCACCCAAGCGGCCATTCGAGTCTGATGGCTATGGTCCTGTCCGCGCTCGGGCTCACGAAAGCGATCGTCACGATGGACTTCAGAATACGTCAAACTATTGCGGCCTCCCCGGCAGAGCCGGGGAACTCCCCTACGGTTTAGGGCGAGCTCCGTGCAAGCGAGACACAGTTTAATGCAGAGCAACCTGCGTTTCTCTCATTACGCCACGAATGGCGTCACCCTTCATTGCGCCGAAGCGGGCCCTGAGGATGGGCGGCTCGTCATCCTTCTGCACGGCTTTCCGGAGTTCTGGTATGGATGGCGCTACCAGATCGATGCGCTTGCCGGCGCCGGCTACCGGGTCCTGGCACCGGACCAGCGCGGCTATAACAAAAGCGCAAAGCCCGACGGAGTCGCTTCCTATCATATCGAAATTCTGACCGCGGATGTCATCGGCCTCGCCGATGCACTCGGACGCCGCAGCTTTGCGCTCGTGGGTCATGACTGGGGCGGGGTCGTCGGCTGGTGGGCCGTCTCGCATTATCCGGACCGCATCGAACGTTTCGCGGCTCTGAACGCCCCGCATCCCTTGGCCTGGAGGGACGCCGTGCGCAACAATCCAGTGCAGCGGCAAATGAGCCGCTACATTGGCTTTTTTCAATTGCCTTGGCTGCCGGAATTTGCTTTGCGGTGGGCTAACTTCAAGGCCCTGACCGAAGCGTTGCGTCAATCTCTTAGGCCGGAGGCATTTTCCGATACGGATGTGACCAAATATCGCGCCGCCTGGTCCGAGCCAGGGGCTTTGACCGCGATGATCAACTGGTATCGCGCCATCGCTCGAAAGCGGGGTCCGGCCGAAAGGCCGCCGGACGTCACTGTGCCAGTGCTTGTGATCTGGGGCGTGCGGGATGCCTATTTGGTGCCGGAGCTCGCGGAGGCGAGCGCCAAGCTCTGCGCCAATGCCTTGGTCGTCCCTATCGACGAGGCGACTCATTGGGTGCAATATGATGCACCAGCACAAGTCAATGCACGTTTGCTCGCGTTTCTCAACTAGTCACGAAGGTAACGCCGGCGGCGATGCAGCGTCCAAAACCCTCCTTTCTGTTCGATCTCGACGGCACACTCGTCGATAGCGTCTATCAGCATGTGCTGTCTTGGCACGAGGCCCTCGATGCAGAAGGCATTCCGCTATCCATTTGGCGCATCCATCGCAAGATTGGCATGAGCGGCGGGCTGTTGACCAACATGCTCTTGCGTGAGACAGGGCTCGACATCGACACCGAGCGGATCGAACGTCTGCGGCGGCATCATACCGCGGCCTACAAGCGGCGCGCGGCCGATATTCAACCGCTCCCTGGCGCGCGTGAGCTTCTCGCGTATTTAACCGATGCGGAGATTCCCTTCGCGATCGCAACGAGCGGCCGGATGGAAACGGCGCGTTTGGCGCTAACGGCACTCGGCGTTGATTGCGAGGCAATCCCCATTATCACGCGCGATCAGGTGAAATTCGCAAAACCAGATCCGGATCTTTTCCTAGCTGCCGCAGGGCAGCTAGGAAGTGAAATCCAGACCAGCACGGTGGTAGGCGACAGCGTCTGGGACATGCTGGCGGCCCGCCGCGCTCCGGCTCTTGGCATCGGTCTTCTCTCGGGTGGCTATGGCCAGGAAGAACTCGAACGTGCGGGCGCTTATCGCGTCTATGAGGACCCCGCCGACCTCTTAAAGCATATCGATGAGGTTGGCGGGCGCCGCTGAAAATCATTTAGCCAATTGCTGGCGACCTTTCTCCGGGACGCGCCGAGATTCAAAGAGTTGGAGCATGTCAGAACCGAAGAAAGTCGAGCAACTTATTCGGGAGATGCGCTAATGCGCCTCAACCGGTGCAGCGGTCCGGCGTGGCCGTTTCAGCAATAAAATGGCGGAAAGGCTGATGATCAACCCGACGCCGACGATCCAGAAGGCGTCGGAATAGGCGGACACATAGGCTTCCCGCCGGACCTGAGCCGCCAGCGACATCAGGGCCTGCGCTTTGGCCATGGCGGGATCGGCGATGCCGCTGCGCAATCCGGCCATGAGCATGGCGATCCTCTCCTGCGTCCGCGTGGCGTTTTGCGTCATCGCCTCCGCTAGGACCGAGTAGTGGAACTGCTCGCGCCGTTGGATGACAGTCGACAACATCGCGATCCCGACCGAGCCGCCGAGATTGCGCATCATATTCGAAAGCGCCGATGCGTCTGCCGTGTCACGTGGGGAGAGCCCCACGGTTGCAAGTTGTGTCAAAGGGATTGAGAACAGCGGCTGGCCGGCGGCGCGCAGAAGCTGCGGCAGGATCAACTGGTCCATGCCGACGTCATGAGTCAGATTCACATTGATGAAGCAGCTCGATGCGAAGAGCAGCGTGCCTATGATCACGAGAATGCGGGGATCGAAGCGCTTCATGAGGAAGGGCATGGCTGGAAACAGAATGAGCTGCGGCAGGCCGCTCCACATGACGACATAGCCGATCTGCTCGGCGTTATAGCCTTGGATTTGCGCGCAATAGAGGGGGATCACATAGGTCGATCCGAGCGAAACGGCGCCGAGCACGGTCATGAGCAGACAGGCGGCGCCGACCGTCCTGTTACCAAGGACCCGCAGATTGATGAAGGGGTTTGCCGCGGTGAATTCGCGGAAAAGGAAGCAGGTGATGCCGAGGGCCGCGACAATCGTTAAACGGCGGATCAAGCCAGACTCGAACCATTCCTTCAGCTGCCCCTCCTCGAGCACATAAGTCAGACTGGACAGCCCGATAGCCATGGTGGTGATTCCAAACCAATCACCCCGCGGCAGTTCCGCCCATCGCACTCGCTGTTTGGGCAATGAGATCAACTGGAGGAGCGCGGCGATCGGGCCCGGAACGAGGTTCAAGTAGAAAATATAATGCCAGGAGAAATTGTCGGTGAGCCAGCCGCCGATCGTTGGGCCGATCGCTGGCGCGAAGGTCGCTGTCAGGCCAAAGAAGGTGATGCCGAGCCCCTGCTGCGACTTGGGCAGGCGTGTGCGGATGATGGTTATCGCCGTGGGGATCAAAACGCCGCCGGTGAACCCTTGCCCCGCGCGAAAGACGATCAGCTGCGCCAGCGACGTCGACAACGCGCAGGCAATCGAGAAGACGATGAAGAGGCATGTATTGACCGACAGAAAGCGGCGCAGACCGAAGATGGACCCGAGCCAGCCCGTCATCGGGATCACAACGATCTCGGCCATGAGATAGGCGGTGGAAATCCAGCTCCCCTGCTCCGCCGATGCGCCGATGGCGCCTTCGATATTGGCGAGCGACGAATTGGTGATCTGGATGTCGAGGATGGCGGTGAAGGCGCCGATGATGGCGCCGGCCACGGCCAGCCAGTCGGCGAGCGAGGCTTTTGCTTCGGGCGCGCCGGGTGTCATGGCGTCTTCAGAGCGCCAAGCTGAATTGGCCCGGGGACCGGTGCGTTGGGACGGTCCCGCGTGTCAATCACGGCCTCCGCCGAAAGACCCGGCCGCAGCCGCGCGATCAGCGGATCATGATCATCGAGAACGATCTTCACAGGTACGCGCTGCACGATCTTGGTGAAATTGCCCGTCGCATTTTCTGGCGGCAGCAAGGCGAATTGCGATCCCGTGCCGGGCGCAAAGCTTTCGATGGTGCCGTGAAAGACGTGATCGCCGAAGGCGTCGACGGTGAAACTTGCCGCTTGCCCTTCAACCATCTCACCGAACTGCGTCTCTCTAAAGTTGGCGACGAGATAGATGGATTTTCCCATCGGCACGAGCGTCAGCAAATTCGTGCCGGGCTGAACGAATTGACCCTTGCGGAGCGCCCTATCGCCGACCACGCCATCGATCGGAGCCGTGATCGTGGTGTAGTCGAGATTGAGCTTTGCCTGTTCGAGGTTGATTTCGGCTCGCTGCAGGCTGGCGCGCGCCGCGTTTTCGAGAGACAAAAGACCATCCGTCTGCTTTTGCGCGGCGTCGTAGCTCGCTTTGGCCTTATCGAACACGGCCTGTTTCTGCTGGAAATCGGAGATTGCCTGATGCGACCGCTGGACCGTGCCCGCGCCGCGGCCCAGAAGATCGTTGTAGCGTTTCTGTTCTTCGATGGCGAAGTCGAGAGCCGCAGTTGCGTGAGTGACATCGGCCTTGGCTTCCTCGATCTTTGCCTGCTGTTGAATAAGCGCGGCGGCGACGCCATCGAGGCTTGCCCGCGCTTTATCAAGATCAGCCTTGGACTGGAGAAACGCGACCCGGAAATCCCGATCGTCGATCCGGGCAAGAATCTGCCCCGCTTTCACCGGCTGATTGTCGCCGGCGAAGACCTCCGCGATAAAGCCGCCTACCTTCGGCGCCACGACAACCTTGTCGGCCTGCAGATAGGCGTTGTCGGTCGTTTCCTCGAAGCGGCCTTGCGTCCACCAATGCCAGCCAAAGCGGCAGGCCCCTCCGAGGACAAGCAGAAGGGCAAGCGTGAGCAGCGCTTGTTTGCGCAGAGATCGCGCCCGCGCCACGAGACCGGGCATTCTTGAAGGGCTCAAATGGAGGCCGGGTAAAGCATCCCCGCGCAAGCGGAGAATCGTCTCTCCCCCGATCGCGAGGGCGCTTTCGCTCATTGCACCATTCTGATGAGCATGAGATCTTGCGGAAACATCCATTTTACACCATTATGAAACAGAACGGTACTGTTCTATACCAAGATTCGGAAATTGGCAAGCTAAAACTATAGAGTATGCAATGGACGAGACCATCGAGGAGAAACCTGTGGAATGGCGGCCAAAGACGCGCGGCGGCCGCCCGACCAAGGCGGCTGCGGTGCAGCGCGACGAGCGTCTGCTTGAAATCGCCGCCCAAATGTTCATGGAGCATGGCTTCGACGGGACATCGATGGAAAGGCTTGCCGAAACGGCGATGATCGGCAAGGCCACGCTTTATGCGCGCTATGCCGACAAGGGCGCGCTCTTCGCCGACGTGTTACGCCGCCGTATTCTCTTGACCTATGGCCCGCTTGAAGCGGAATTCGAAAATCATTTGAAAGGCAAAAGCCTGGAGGCGACGCTTTTGATCGTGGCGCGCCGGTTGCTCGAGCTCACGCTGTCGCCTTCAGCGATCGCTTTGGGCCGCATCCTGGCCGCGCAAGGCGCTCGCTTTCCGGAACTCGGCATGCTTGCCGTTCAGGAAGGGTTGTACCGGCAAATCCTGATCATCGAAAAAATTCTGATGAGCTTCTCCGGCACGCATAGCTATGTGATTGATGATCTGACGCTTGCTGCGGATCTCTTTCTCAGCATCGTTCTCGGCCGGGTGTCGCGTATGGCCTTGCTTGGCGTTCAGATGGAACCCGAGACGCTCGAACGCCGCGCCCGCCAGGCGGTCAGGATTTTCGTCAGAGGCCTGCTTGAGCGGCCGCCCGAGGACCTCCGCTAGCCATCTCTCATTCAGCACGAGATCCGGCCGGTGCGGCCATACCGTCTTTGCTCCTTCTCATAAGCGTCGCAACAAGACGATACAGCCCGCAACTGGCTGGTTCGCTTCGAGCCGCAACATTGTCGGGACGCAAGAGATGCAGTTGAAATTCTCTCCGTAAAGTCTTTCGATATAGGCAGGATCATGGGCGAAGCGACCGGAAGGCATAAGCCTGTAATCAGCGTTTTGTCCGGTCTCGAAACTGAACGCGAAGACACCGCCAGAAACCATGCGCCCGGCTACCGCAGTGAACAAGGTCGTGAGATCGCCGATGTAGACAAGGACATCCAGCGATACGATCAAATCGAATTGTTCTTCTCGTTTCGAGAGATAGTGGATCGCCTCGTCTTCGATCAGCCGGTCGTAGAGATTGCGTTCTCTCGCCTTGTCGAGCATGCACGGAGAAAGATCAACGCCGGTCAAATTTCCGCCGAAGGGCGCCAGGTACGGCGCTGCCAACCCTGTACCGCAACCAAGATCCAGAATGCGTGAGAAGGTCATGCCGGTTGCGACGAGGAATGGGTGGAGTTTATCAGGAATCCGGTAGTCCAGAACGTCGACGAGGTGCCGGTCGAAGTCGGGCGCATATTTGTCAAAGCTGGCCTTCACATAGTTGCAGGGCGCGCACTCGTACGCTTGTCCGCGCAGTGCGTCGAGGTGATAGGAGATGATCGGATCGTCCGGCACGCGCTCGAGCAGCGCCTCGGCAAGCCGTATCGCCGCCTCTTTTCTCCCATATCCGCAGAGCGCTTGGAAGGCGGTACGGCAGACGCCGGACACTTCTTCGGAGTGGCGGCCCGCGATTGCGTGATAGACCGCGATTGCTTCCTCCGCGGAACTTTCGAGCATTGTTTCAGTCAGGCGCGCCAAGGCGTATTTCTGGACGATACGTGCTTCGTCGGGACAAGCACGCGCGGCTTTTTCCAGAGCCGCGCTCGCCTTCGAGAAATCCCCGAGCAGATACAAAGTTTGGCCAAGACAAGCATAGATCGCCATGGCGGTTACGCCGCGTTCGACGGCAGCATTCAGCTGGCGCGCGGCTTCTTCGAAACGGCGCATTTCGATATAGAGCAGGCCTAAGCCCGCCGCCGCCTCGGCTGAAGTGGAATCAAGCTCAAGAGCCGCGCGAAACGCCTGTTCGGCCGAGGTCTTGTCGCCAGCCTCATTGAAGAGGCCCGCGACGTTGAGCCAGACCAGGGTTTGCTTCGGGTCCAGTTTCAGCGAGGCAGTTAGATAGTGCATCGCCTCGGTCTTCCGGCCACCGGCGCGGAGAAGGCTGCCGAGTTCACCTAAAATCACGGGTTCGTCCGGCGCTAAGCTCGCGGCCTTGGTCAGGACGCTCGCCGCATCGTCTAAACGCCCGTCCCGCCACAGCACCAATCCGAGATAGCGCAGAGTTGTGAGTGGCGGCGCTCCCGCATCGATCAGCGAACTATATTGTGGATATTGCGTTCGCCACAGCGCGAATGAATCATCAAGTTCCGGCCTGTGCAGTGGTGTTATATGAATCGTCATAGTATGTCTTTTCCAGCAATGCTTCAGCCACTCTCAAGGCTAGCACGCTGAACTGATCCCAGGCTGCCGGAGGCTGGCACGGATGGCGACCTTCGGCGTTTCCCCCCGAATCGCAGACAAAGGATTAAGGCCATGAATATTGCATTCCTCGGGCTTGGCGGGATGGGCGGCGGCATGGCGCGCAACCTCATCAAGCACGGTCACAAGGTGATCGCGTGGAACCGGAGTCTGGGGCCCGCCGCCGCGCTCCATGCGCAAGGTGCTGAGATCGCCGCGACCCCGGTTGAGGCGGCGCGCCGCGCCGAAATCGCGATCACCATGCTCGCCGACGATGCAGCAGTCGAAGCCGTGACGCTCGGCACGAACGGCCTTGCTGATGGGCTCGCCAAAGATGCGGCGCATGTCTCGATGAGCACGATCTCGGTGGCGCTGTCCGAGCGTCTGACTGCGGCTCATGCCGGACGCGGTCAGCAGTTTGTCAGTGCGACTGTGTTTGGCAGGCCTGATGCGGCGGCAGCTGGCAAACTCTTTATTGCCGCGGCCGGCGCCGCCGATGTGGTCGAAGCAATCAGGCCGGCACTGGATGCGATCGGGCAGCGAAGCTTCGTCATCGGTAATACGCCAGCGCAGGCAAATTTGCTCAAACTCACCGGCAATTTTCTCATCACCTGCGTCATCGAAAGTCTCGCCGAAGCCTTCGCCCTGACCGCGAAAGGCGGGATCGAAACCAGCAAGGTTCACGAGTTCCTAACCGAGACGCTTTTCGCCGCGCCGGTCTATAAGACCTATGGCGAAATCATCCTGGCGGGGCGCTATTCGCCCGCCGGCTTCAAGATGGCGCTTGGTCAGAAGGACAATCGGCTGGTTCAGCTTGCCGCCGAGACGCTTGAGGTGCCCCTGCCCCTCGCGGGGCTTGTGCGTGACCGGTTTCTGGCCGCGCTCGCCCACGCCGACGGCGACCTCGACTGGTCGGCATTCGCAAAGCGCGCCGCCGAGGATGCCGGGGTGACCTTGCCGCGTTAGCTCATGCGGGCTCGATGAGCAGGCCCTCATGGGCGCGCAGGCTCACCATCGATCCCGCAGAATCGCCGCGACGGTCGCCATAGGTGGAAATGGCGACCCTGGTCTTAGTCGCTGGACGAGCGGACCAGGCCTGCGGACTGGCGGCAAAATTGAGGACCACGTATATCCGGCCATCGCCATGGCGGCGCTCATAGGCGAGCACATCGCTATCCGATGATAAGAGGCGCCACTCCCCTTGGGAGAGCGGCGCATGGCCGCGCCGATATTGGAGCAGGCTTCGCACCAAGAAAAGAATCGACGTTTTATCGTTGCTCATAGCCGCTACATTGCGCGCCTCATAATCTGGCGTGAGCGGCAGCCAGGGCTCATGAGTTGAAAAGCCCGCGAAATCGCCTGCATCCCATTGCATCGGCGTTCGTGCGGGATCACGCCCGACGCCGAGACCGGGCTCATTTTTCGCCCAAGGGTCCCTGATACGATCCGGCGCGATCTCCACGTTGCCGATGCCGAGTTCGTCGCCGTAATAGAGCGTTGGCGTGCCGCGCAAGGTCAAGAGCAGCATGGCCGCGAGGCGTGCTTGTTCCGGTCCTACGCGTGCCGCGATGCGCGGCCTGTCGTGATTGCTGAGAACCCAATTCGGCCAGCCGCCCTGCGGCAAAGCCGCCTCATAATGCGCGATGAGCGCGGCGATATAAGGCGCCGTCCACGCCACATTTAGAAGCTGGAAGTTGAATGGCAGATGCGCGCCCCTGAGGTTCAAACCGTAATAGGCGACAAGCTTTTCCACCGGCAGATAGATCTCGCCGATCAACACCCGGTCATCGAATTCCTCAAGCACCTGCCGCATCCCGGCGATCACCTGATGCACTTCGGGCTGGTCGGTCGAGTGACTCTGGAGTAAACGCTCGATGTCCGGATCAGCCATGGTCCAGGCCGGATTTGGCGGGTTATCTCGAAACGCCGCATCCTTGATGAGATGCCAGATCACGTCGACCCTGAAGCCGTCTACGCCCCGCCGCAGCCAGAAACGCAGCGCCTCGTGCATCGCGGCGCGCACATCGGGATTTCGCCAATTTAGATCCGGCTGCTCGGCCAGATAGGCGTGGTAGTAATATTGGCCCGTGCCTGCATCCCATGTCCAGGCGCTGCCCCCAAAATTGCTGATCCAATTGTTCGGCTGGCTGCCATCGGATGCCGAATCCCGCCAGATATACCAGTCGCGTTTCGGATCGTCGCGCAACCGCCGGCTGGCTTTGAACCAGGGATGTTCGATCGAGGTGTGGTTTGGAACAAAGTCGAGGATGATTTTGAGCCGTTTTTGATGCGCTTCCTCAATGAGGCGGTCGAAACTATCAAGCGAGCCGAAGATTGGATCAATCCCGCAATAATCCGTGACATCGTAACCGAAGTCATGCATGGGCGAGGGATAGACCGGCGAAATCCAGATCGCATCGACGCCGAGCCAGACAAGGTAATCAAGCCGCTGCCGGATACCATCGAGATCACCTATGCCATCCCCATTCGAATCCTGAAAGGATCTGGGATAGATTTGATAGATCGTCCCGGTCTGCCACCACATAGGACTCATGATGCAACCCATGAAGCAAGGAAAGCACGCTGGACCATCCGGCTCTTATGACGCAGGGCTTATCTCAAAACCATTTTCACAGCCACTCGTAGAGGGGAAAACGCGGGGATTGACAAATCGATGACATCGCCGGAAACTGCTTAGGCATTCATTCATCCCCCTTGATGTCACGAAAATGCAGCATCAATCGCTTACCTAGGAGCCATGGAGTTCTTACCGAAGCGCCTTGCACTGCTGGAACGCCACGTTCCTTTGGTCGTGAGCAAAAGCGACGATTTTTTCACGGCGATCTGGGCTCAACGATTCCTTGCCGCCGACCTCGCCGCTGTTCGTATCGTTTCCCGTTCCGCGCGATCGACGGTCGGCCGGGCTTTGGCGATCATCATCAGCAGGTTGGGAAATGGCTGGATCTATCTGATCCTAGGAGTCATCACGTTCCAATGCACGGGCCGCGAGGGACTCCCAATCATCGTCCTCGCAGGCCTCAATGCGGCATTGCTGCACTGCCTGTTTCCCTATATCAAGCGTTACATCGGCAGGCCGCGCCCGTTTCATGCCGATCCGCACCTCCCTGTGTTGCTAAAAGTTCTCGACGAGCACTCGTTCCCGAGCGGCCACACGATGACATTGTCCGGGGTGCTCGTGCCGATCGTGATTGCATGGCCCTCCATAGCGGTGTCGGCGGCGGCACTGATCCTGTCCATGGCTTGGTCGCGGATGGCGACGGCCCATCATTATCCGAGCGACGTCCTTGGCGGCGTGGCACTAGGGATTGTCTTGGCCTATCCCCTGTCGACTTGCTTCCTCGCACTCTGGTGAACGGTTTAAGGATGCCGCGCCCTCCCTATCCCGTTAGCTATATCATTCTTATTGGATTGACATAGCGACCGGTGACGTAGAAGCTGCGTGGCTCGCGGCAAGCGGTTGCTGGTTTCAAGGGAACATGCCATAGGCTTTGCTTCTCACGCCGACGCAGCGCATAAGTTAGACGCGGCGCATAAGAAGGGTGAGAAAGTTCGGGCGAGGGAATTTGGTTTGACATCGACCGTTATGCGGGCCCCACCCACTTTAGCCTGTGCCGTAAGACTCAAGGACGGCACCGACAAGCTCCCGGCCGCGTTTCTCTTTCCCGGATTGGGCGGCACGACCGACGCGCTGGCAGAGCTCTGCGCTTTGATCCTGCTGCCATTGAGGATCTACGCGTTCCAGCCCCGCGGGGCCGATGGAAAGAGTCCGCCCGATACACGAGTCGAAGAGATGGCGGATTACTATCTCACAGAGTTGAAAAGGCTGCAGCCGAACGGTCCATACCTCTTGTGCGGCCATTCCTTCGGCGGTTTGGTAGCGTTCGAGATGGCTCGGCGGTTGCGTGCGGAGGTCGGCGCGCTGATTCTTATCGATACGCCAATCCATCAAGCATTCTGGCCGCTCTCCTATTTCCTATCCGTGCTGTTGCAGCGGCTTCGGCATCATCAGTCCGTTATCTTTGCCCTGCCCCTAAAAGAAATTGCTAGTTACACGGCTCGAACCACAATCATGATGTTCAACAGGGTCCTCGTCTATCTCCGCCTCGCAAATAATAAGATATCGCCGGACAAAGAGCTGGCGCCGGAATTGAACGAAATATGGAATTATCAGCTTCTCGCAGCGGCCAACTTTTGTCCCGGCTACTACCCCGGCAAGATGGTTTATTTCAGCGCAGCAATTCCAGGCCCAATGACCCTCGATCCAAACGTTCTCTGGCGCGGCCGGGTGCTGGATCTGGAAGTCCAAGTCATTGCCGGAGGACATCGCTCGATGTTAGATCGGCCCTATGTATCGGGCCTCGCCTCGGCACTTACGGAATATCTCCGTCCCTACTGTTCAGGACAGGCCATGGAGCCGCTGGCAAAGCATTGAACGTGTTTGTAGCAGACCAGTCCAAAGCGCCGACTATGGCTCTGAAGTCGCGGAGACGCAGCTAGCCTTAGCCTCCGGTCGGCTAAATTCGCCACTCCTATAGGCGGCTCAAAAGCTCCGCCTTTTTCGCGGCAAATTCCGTTTCGGTGAGAATGTTCTTCTGGCGGAGATCCGAAAGCCGTTCAATTGTTGTCAATATCGCGTCCGTTGAAGACGGTGCTTGAGCCGCCGATGAAGTTGCCGCTGGAGCGGTTGCCGGCGTGGCAGCCGATTGTGAGGGCCTGGTTTCCACCGGAGCCACAACGGGCTGCTTAGCCCGCGCGAGTTCGCCGGACTCCACAGCGGACGCATCGTTAGAGCCGTGATTCTCGGCAATGATCAATGGCAAATCGGCGACCCGGACAAGTCCGAACTGGCTCGTGAAGGTGAGTGATTGATCGCCGCTTTGCTGCTGGGAAAAGCCCGTGATCCGATGGTCGCCTGTGTCATAAACGCTCACCTCTGCGCCATGCCGGATCGCAAGACGGCGCGAGGCAGGAAAGCAAGCATAGTGTAGATTGTTCTGCGCGCCGGTCGAGGCGGGGCTGCCAAGTTCGGCTGGCCACCAGTTGTTCGAGGACTGGCTGGATCCCTTGATAAAGAGACTGATGCCGGCGTGACCGCCGCTCTGGGTTTGCGATTGAACAGAGCTTGCCTCGGGCTGGTTCTGTTGCGGTTGAATGCGCAGAAGACTCGCGATCTCGCGGCAGAGCGCGTCAACACGGTATTTGAGGCCTTGATTGAACATGTCGCCAATCATGATCATGCCGCCCTGCGACCATTGACCCATGCCGCCGAGGTCAGGATGATTGAACTGGGCTTGCGCGCCATTACCGAGTTCAAGGGCGCCAAGCAAGGCCGCCACGGCATCGCTGCCGACTCCATGGCGCCGCGCCAATTCTTCGACAATCTTGCGCCCTTCGGGAGTGAGTTCCTGCATGCCTATCGTCTCCGGTCCGGTGCTAGGGAGGCGCAGCTTTTCTTTCGAGGCGCCCATAGGTGACACTGGCGCCGCCGATTCCCGCAGCGCGTGAGGTGCATGCCATCGCCGCCGGCATCACAGCTTGTGCTTCGACCGCGCCAAAGTCGGCTGGCCCCGCAACCTACAGATAGTCCATGTCCTCCGAGGTGTCGAACAGTTAATGAATCATGCAAAAGCATGTTCTGAAAAAGTTGCTTGGCCATTTCAGTTTTGACATGCTCCAAGTCTTTGAATCTGAGCGTTTCCGTTTCGATCGTGCATCGATAAGGAAATGCTTGAGGGCAAAATGCCAGTTCATTTGGCTTGTATTTTGCCAGCATCGCGGACAAGTAGACGCATGATTTCGACGATCCAGATTCTGGTCTTGCTCCTGGCCGTGGTTACGGCGGTTGCGGTTCTCGCGGCGCGACTTAAGATTCCACCGGCCATTCTTTTGGTGCTGACCGGGGTTGTCGTAGCGCTCATCCCAGGCTTGCCGGCCCTGACCCTTGCCCCGGATCTGGTGCTGCTTCTGGTCTTGCCGCCCGTCATCTACGCGTCGGCGGTGGCGATGAGCTGGCGCGAGTTCCGGTTCAATTTGCGCCCGATCTCGCTGCTGGCCGTGGGTTGCGTGGTGTTCACGACCATTGCCGTCGCCGCGGCAACGCATTGGGCTCTCGGTCTCGCCTGGCCAGTCGGCTTCGTTTTGGGCGCCATTGTTTCGCCGCCGGACGCTCTGGCCCCGCTCTCCATCGCTCGAAGAATGCAGCTCCCCAGGCGCATTCTTGTCATCCTCGAAGGCGAAGGGCTTGCCAATGATGCGACCGCACTGATCCTTTATCGTTTCGCCGTCGCCGCTGTGAGCGCTGGCATATTTTCGATCTGGCAGGCCGCGGGCATGTTCGCCGCCATTGTCGCCGGCGAGATTGTCTGGGGAATCGGAGTGGGCTGGCTGACATTGCGTCTGCGGCGTTGGGTCCATGATCCGCGCATCGAGATCACGATCTCGATTTTGGTCCCGTTCCTGGCCTATTGGCCGCCCGAACATCTGGGCGGCTCCGGCGTGCTCGCCACCGTGACGGCTGGGCTCTACATCAGTTGGAACGGCCTCCGCCTGATCAGCGCGGCGACGCGCCTCCAGGGCATTTTCTTCTGGGATTTCTTCATCTATCTCATTGAAGGCATGGTGTTCCTCATCACTGGTCTTCAGGCGCGCACGCTGATCGCCCGCATCGGCAATCATTCCTTATCCGAGCTGGCCATCTCCGCCGCCGTTGTCAGTGCCGTGGTGATCGTGACGCGTTTCATCTGGATGTATCCCGCGACCTATTTGCCGCGCTGGCTGTATCCTCCGCTCAAGCGCAGGGATCCCTCGCCGCCTTGGCAATGGCCATTCGTGCTCGCCTTCACCGGCGTTCGCGGCATCGTCTCGCTTGCGGCGGCCCTCGCGATCCCTTTTGCAACAGCGGATGGTCAGCCTTTTCCTGACCGCGATCTGATTCTTTTTCTGACGTTTTCCGTCATTCTTGTGACGCTGGTCGGCCAAGGCTTGCTGCTTCCGCCGTTGATCCGGGCGCTCGGTCTCGCCCATGCCGGGCGTCAAGAGCGCCGCAACGACTCAATCGAGGAGCACAAGGCCCGGCGGCATGGGATCGAGGCAGTACTCGACCGGCTCGACCAGATTACATCGGAGCGCAATCTTTCCGAAGACATCGTCCGGCCGCTTCGCGCCCGTCATCGCGACCGTCTCACGCACATCGAGCTCAGAAGCGACGGACATGACGGCCATCGAAAACTCACCGAGCTTCATGATGAGATCGAGCTTCTGCTGATCGCCGCCGAGCGCCAGCACATCAACGAGCTCTATCGCAAGGGCGAACTCAAGGACGAGGCGCGGCGGAAAATCGAGCGGGAACTCGATCTGCGCGAAGTCGATCTCGCCAATCAAAGGAGCGAGGATTGAGCGCACTCGCAGTGCGTTCTCATAGTACTTACCGTTTCGTGATGTCAGCCATTTCCCTTAATGTTGATCGGCTGAGTGATAACGGTGGCCGCTTCCTCCCGGGATCATACTGAATTTCGCGGCACTGCACCAATCCGATCGAGAATTTGAGCCGCCGCAATGTCTCGTTTGTCGCGTCATGAACGTTATATGCTTAAGTCCGGTTCGCTCGATCGGCCGGCTTCAAACGACGGTTCTAAAGAAACCGTTTTAAGGGAGGAGCATAATCATGCGCAATTATTTCCGCCCCATCCTCGGCGGGCTCGCCGCTGGGGCAATCTTTCTCACACTGCCCCCGCTGGCAGGCGCCGCGCAAGCGCAAACAAAAAGGCACTCACAGCCGCAGACAGCCGCCGGGGAGACGTCTTCCGACGAGAAACCCAACATTCTTTTCATCATGGGCGACGACATCGGCTTTATGCAGCCGAGCATCTACCATCGCGGCTTGATGGTGGGAGAGACGCCCAACATCGACCGGATCGGCCAAGAGGGTGCGATCTTCATGGATTATGTCGCCATGCAGAGCTGCACCTCCGGCCGCAACGCCTTCTTCACCGGCATGTTCCCGCCGCAACTGCCGGGCAGCCCATCCTATTTGCGTCCTGGCACACCGGCGCTCGCCAAGTTCCTGCATGATCTCAGCTACACCACGGGCCAATTCGGCAAGAATCACCTCGGCGACCACACCGCGTCGCTGCCTACGGCGCATGGCTTTGAGGAATATTGGGGCTATCTTTATCATCTCGACGCGATGCAGCAGGTGAGCTTTCCCGACATCAACAAGAACACGACCGAGCAGACCGTCGCGCCGCCGTGCAAGAACACGCCGATCCCCGGCGTGCCGGAAGTCCCCGGCGCCGTCGATCCCAAATCCACGACGTGCCTGACGCCGCCCCGCAACGTCTTATGGTGCCACTCCTCTGATGGCACGGAGAAGAACCAGTCGTGCAAGGACGAGGGCCCACTGACGCTCGACCGGTCTCGAACCGTGGACGAGGAGATCTCGGCCAAGGTCATCGACTTCCTCGACCGCAACGATCCTAAGAAATCCGGCAAGCCCTTCTTCGTTTGGTACAACCCGGCGCGCATGCATGTCACCACCATGCTGCCGCCGAAATACGAGGCCATGCTTGGCGAAAAGGGTGGCAAGGATTGGGGCATCCAGGAAGCCGGCATGAAGCAGATGGACGACAACATCGGCTATGTGTTGCAAAAACTGGAGGACATGGGCCAGCTCGACAATACCATTGTCGTTTTCACCACCGACAATGGCGCCGAGGCGATCACGTTCCCAGATGGTGGCGTCACCCCCTTCAAAGGCCAGAAAGGCGAGGCCTGGGAAGGCGGCTACCGGGCGCCCCAGGTTGTTCGCTGGCCGGGCCATATCAAGCCGGGAACGATCAAAAACCAGTTGTTCGCGGCTCTTGACTGGCTGCCGACATTTGTCGATATCGCCGGCGGCCCCAAAGGCGACGCGCTGAAAAAGGAGATCGAGGCTGGCAAATATCCAGGCATCGTCAAGACGACGCTCGACGGCGTCGACCAGCGCGAATACCTCGAAGGTAAGTCTGACAAATCGGCGCGTGACGTCTTTTTCTATTACTCGGGAGTAACGCCCTCCGCGGTGCGTTATAAGAACTGGAAGTTCTATTACTCGATGTCGGCGCCCGGCGCCACCGGCTGGCTTCAGCCGCTCGTCAACTATCACTGGACTATGGTCCAGAACATCAAACGCGATCCCTTCGAGCAGGCGGTCGGCGCGGACCAAAAGACGGCGCTGAGCTTAAGTGGCGCGCTCGCCGCTCCGAGCACTGCCTATCTCTATGATTGGAACATGCTCCCGATTGGTCAGCTGCTCTGGGAGAAGGAACTCGAGTCCTACAAGGAGTTCCCGCCTCTTTAGACTCCCGAGACCTACAACCTCACCGGGATCTTGGACGCGATGAAGAAAGCCGGTCACCCGAGCGACTGACCGCGCGAAGCGAGCCTAACGCGAACGCGAGACGCGGACGCCCCAAAGCGGGGCGCCCGTTTTCGCTGGGCCTTACGCTGCGCGTCTCTTTCGTCATCAGACGTTACCCGGATTGGCGACCAGCAGTCCAGCCGTGCTCTGTGTCCCATCTGCAACAACCAGAAAGAAAACCGGTGAGCAGCTTGCGCCGTTCAGGCTGTCTTTCTAAGGATATGCATTTTCCCATTCGAGGCGAAAATGTTGCGGGTCGAATTACCCAGCGCGAAGGTTCGCATGAGACCGGTCATCCTGCGGGCCAATGCACAAGCCCTGTGGGCCACCCTTTGTCTTGCCGGAAGTTTGTCCTCTTCCCTGCCTGCGCGCGCGACCGAATATGGTCTTGGCGACTATCTGCTTGGCTACAGTCTTCCGCTGGCCGGCTACACGCCGCCGCCTGGATTTTATTTCTCGGATACATTCTATCTCTATGAAGGCAGCGCGAGCGCCAACATCACTTTTCCGGAAGGCAAAAATACGGCCGCGGGCGTGACTTATAATTTCCTGTTCGACATCGATCAGATCGCATGGGTCACGGACGTCAAGGTGCTTGGCGGATCGCTCGGCTTCGCGGCGCTGGTTCCATTCGGCGGTGAGCGCACTTCGGCGAGTCTTGAATTTACCGGCCAATTGGGCAATTTCCGGCAATTTGACCGCACCGATTCAGAAGGTGCTCTGGGTGATAGCGCCTTCGCTGCCTTCCTTGGCTGGGATGAGGGGGAGCATCACTGGAACGCGACCCTGACAGGCTTCGCCCCGACCGGCTATTATTCCTCGACCGCACTAGCCTTCACAGGCTTGCACCGGCCAGCCGTGGATCTCAAGGCTGGCTACACGTATCTTAGTCTCCAGACTGGTTTCGAGGCGTCCGCCGCGGTCGGCGTCACTTTCAACATGATCAACACCACGACGGACTACCAGAGCGGTGATGAACTCCATATCGAGGCCGCGCTCAATGAGCACTTGCCCTTCGGCCTCGCGGCTGGCGTCGGCGGCTATTATTACCAGCAAATTACGGCGGATGGCGGCTCGGGAGATAGAATCGGCGCTTTCAGGGGGCGCGTGGCGGCGATAGGGCCCTTGCTCTCCTACACGCTCAAGGCGGGCGACCAAGAGATCACGCTTAGCGGCCGCTGGTTCCATGAGTTCGATGTGACCCATCGGGTCCAAGGAAATTCGATCTTCGCCTCGCTGAGTTTCAAACTTTAGCCTGACCTGCTCACGGGAATCTACAAATCCCCGTTGCTATTTAATGCAAGGCGTTTTACCCCGGGACGCCAGCCTTAAAGGGCGCGAATCTCGGAGGAACGTCGTGGGTTCAAGAGCGCAGGTATTCGGATGGGTTTTCTTCGCTGTGTTTTTCGGCGCGATAACGCCGTCCCCAGCGCAGCAGCTGAAGAAGCGCCCGCCGCCGCCCGCAGCCGTACAGTCTCCTGCGCCATCGCCCGCAAAGGCGCCAGTGGCAGACAAGCCCAATATCATCATCATTTGGGGCGACGACATCGGCCAATCGAACATCAGCGCCTATACCAACGGATTGATGGGCTATCGTACGCCCAACATCGACTCCATCGCGCAAGGCGGGATGATCTTCACCGATTATTATGGGGAGCAGAGCTGCACCGCCGGGCGCTCCGCCTTCATCACCGGACAAAGCGTGTTCCGGACCGGTCTCAGCAAGGTAGGGCTGCCCGGCGCCGATCTTGGCTTGCGCAAGGAAGATCCGACCATCGCCGAATTGCTGAAGGCTCAGGGCTACGCCACCGGCCAATTCGGCAAGAACCATCTTGGCGACAAGGATGAGTTTCTGCCAACCGCGCATGGGTTCGACGAATTCTACGGCAATCTTTATCACCTCAACGCCGAGGAAGAACCGGAGCTGCCCGATTATCCCAAGGCGGACGATCCGGAGTTTCCAAACTTCCGCAAGAATTTCGGCCCGCGCGGCGTGATCCATAGCTTCGCCAACCCCGATGGCACTCAGACGATCGAGGACACCGGCCCCCTGACCAAGAAGCGGATGGAAACGATCGACGACGACATTGCGGACCGCTCCGCCGAATTCATCGAGAAACAAGCGAAGGCGGGCAAGCCCATGTTCGTCTGGGTAAACTTCACCCATATGCATTTCCGCACCCACACCAAGCCTGAGAGCTTGGGTCAGGCCGGGCGCTGGCTGGGGCCCTATGCCGACACGAT